>Ga0209170_1000105_pt1 | contig 43177 bp, 62 predicted proteins | sample KloWWTKNB14_bulk_FD_187178 | JGI IMG/M metagenome (GOLD analysis project Ga0209170, IMG submission 187178) | Active sludge microbial communities from Klosterneuburg, Austria, studying microevolution and ecology of nitrifiers - Klosterneuburg... | ecosystem: Engineered > WWTP > Aerobic digester >...
TGGGTCCGGGTGGAGAGGGTCTTCACGTCGGAGATGAAGGACCCGTACATGCCCGGAGGAAGGACGCCTCCCTGGATCTGGCCGAAGCGGACCTCGATGCCGACCTCACCCGGATCGACCGTGGTGCAGGCGACGGACGCGAGGACTCCCATGAGGAACATGAACTTGGTGCTGAATCTGGACCGTACTCCTTGGCGGATCCACCGCCGTTGTGGGTATTGCGCCTATGCGGGGCCTTGAGCATGAGCTCCCTGCGAACCTCCCTCATTCGTCTGGCCCACTCCACCCCGGAACTTCGGCCCCGCATCCTCCCCCTCCTCAAGACCGCCGGGTTCGATGAGCAACTGAGTGAGGCTCTGGCCAACGGGTGGGAGGAGCTCAGGGGCGCAGCCTACGCCAAGGCGTCACAGATCATCCGTGCCGACGTGGACGTGGCCAAGAAGTACGGTCGCAAGACCGTGTTCGCCCGGTTCCATGGGACTGTCACCCTGTACGTCGTCCGCGACGACGGCACCGTGGCTCAGGACTGGTTCATGGGTCTGCCCAACGACAACGCCATCAAAGAGTTCGTCCGGGTGTCCCTCCAGGAGCCCATGGACAAGACCGCGAGCCTCTCCCTGGTGAAGAAGGACATCGACCTCATCCTGTACGCTGGGACCACCAAGACCATCAGCGCCCTGGTCAGTGGACCCTGGTCGATCTACAAGAACCTCAAGGGTGCGGGCTACGCCGTGACGTTCACCCCCACGGGTCAGGCAGTCACCACCAAGAACCCCACCCTCATGGATGCCAAGGCGTTCCTGGAGGCCCTGCTGGAGAGGGCACCAGACCTCGCTCACGCCAACGGTATCGACGACGTGATGCGCCACAAGGACATCATCTTGGACCTCGTCAAGAATCCCCCGGCAGTGTCGGGGACGGCCCTCAAGGCCCCCGTGGAGAAGGTGTCCGACAAGCGCGAGAAGCTCATCGCGGACCTCAAGGCCGCGGGCCTCGCCCCGATGGGCACCCGGTCTGGCAAAGCCGGTGAGTTCTTCACCGCACGGGGCCTCAAGAGCGCCCCGACACGGGCCATCTCGGTGGGCACCCGGGACGTGCTGGTGAACGAGTTCGACATGTACGACCAGAAGTGGAAGATGTCCAAGTCCGAGCTCATCTCGGCTACCACCCCCGAGCTCCTCGCCAAGTGGGTGGCCTGGGTGAACGCTGGCCCCGCCCGCGGTGACGTACGCAAGAGCGACCGCTGAATCCCACCCTTCATGGGTGTAATACACCCATGAAGCCCCTCATCCCCACCCCACCCACCGAGCTCCCCAAGACCGAGATCCCCAAGGTCGGTGACGACATCTACGTCGGCACGGCCATGTACATGTCCCACGGCGAGGACGACTTCCAGGGAGGTCTCTGCAAGATCGACTCGGTCAAGGTGGGCATCAGCGCCGGGAAGCCCGAGTGGTTCATCACCGTCGAGGAGCGCCCGGGCTGGGGCTACAACTACGCCATCCTCCTGGAGTCCCAGGACAAGTGGAAGGACCAGTTCGGGACGGAGAGGGGTCACCCCGATCCCGACACCCGCCCCGAGTTCAACCGCTGGGACTAGCCCGGCTTCTTCTTCTCGGTGATGGCCCTGCCGTGGCCCACCATCTTGAAGTGGAACTCACGGGACCGCTCACTGGCGGCACGCTCCTCGGCGTCCATCACCCGGTAGGTGCCGTCGGGGTTCCTGGACAGGTCAAACCCCGTCGCGTTGTTCGCCCGGACAATGTCGAGCTTGTCCCGCTGGCGACCCCGGATGCCATTCCAGTTCTTCTTGGCAGACTCCCCCACAGCACGGTCGAACCCGTAGTCGATGGCCGAGATTCCCACCGACTCCGTGCGGGTGTCCACGTTCCCACCCGACACGGTGACGTTGACCCCGTGAGGTAGGACCCTCGGGGCCATCTCACCACACTCAGAGCACTTGGTGGAGGCCGTGTCCACTGCCCGTTGGGCGGTGAAGTTCAGACCGCACTTCTGGCACTGGAACCTGTACGTGGGCATCAGGACACCGTCTCGTAGCTGGCGAACTTGGCCCCGAAGAACGGGTCTCGATAGGCCGCAAGGGTGAGACCCTGCGGGAGGCCCGTTACCGTCTCTGCGATGGTCAGGATCCTCGGGAGGATGGGCACGAACGCGAACCAGTCGGTCTGCACGGTCATGGAGATGGTGGAGTTGTAGAAGTAGTCGTCGCCGTTCTCATCGTACACCTCCTCGCTCTCCCCACCCATGGACACCTCGGTGATGTCCAACCCCTGGTCCACGATGTTGCCTCGGAGGGTGGCCCAGAGGAACATCGCCGTCTGGTCTGCCATCTCCATCTGGGAGTTCACGTCACGGGCCACGATGTCAATGTCGATGCTCAGGTCCCACCGACCGCCGTACTCCAGGTAGGCGTCCTCACGGGTGGGGGTGATCACCACCGCGAAACGGTCACCCTTCTGTGCCCGGCGACCGAAGGCCAGCACACACCCGGGGATGGCCTTGTTGTAGCCCGTGTAGGGCTTGGCCTCCCACGGACCCGTGCTGGTCCCAGTGTAGCGGTAGTACGCCACCACAGAGATCCCGCTGGGCAGGGCCTCCCTGAAGTACACCGTCACGCCATCGCTCCCGATGGTGTACCTCGACGGGGCCACCAGCCCCCCTCCAGGGAGCTCCACCAGACGGAGGCTGTCCGTGTAGGGGACCTGTTGGAGCACCCCCTCTGCCGGGTTCACCATCGTCAGGGGCTCTCCCCGAACATCCAGGAGTGGGTCCACGTAGAACTCGTCGTCCTCGGACATCTCGCAGTAGTACACCCCAGCCGCAGTCGGGAACCGACCACTGTTGGCCTGGATGGCTAGTGAGTCCTCACGCACCCACTCCACAGACAGCCCTGGGTAGCCCGGGATCTTGGCGAGGGTGGCGTAGCTCTGCACCGTTCCAATGAAGTTGTCCGCGGACAACTGCACCCGGTTGGCACTCCCCGTCTTGAGGATGATGCCGTACTGGGGCCGTTGCTGGAATGAGTACTTGCCCTGCACATTCCCGGGAAGGTCCTGGTATTTGGGATGGTTGGCCCAGTACCCACGGAGCTCTTGGATCATGCGGGATTTCACCGCTTGGGTGAGGTAGAAGTAGATGGCACACCGTCCTTTACGAGTCCAGGGCGAGAGGCGAGATAGGGACGGTGAGACCCATCACTCCGTCGAGGGAGGGTTCTTGAACGGCACCGGGATGGGGTTCCCGTACTCATAGAGGGGGTTGGCGGTGGTGGCTGCGACCGGGGGCTTCTCGGGACGGATGAGCGGGTAGACCCTCCGGGGGTTCGAGTACTTCGGGGGGTCCCAGTTGAGGTCCCAGAGGGACGACAGGGCCTCGACCTCGCGGGCGCGGAGGAACCCCACGAGGTTCCAACAGGGAGCCCTGAGGAACTCCTTGGCTTGGTAGTAGGTCGTGTAGTAGTGCTGGTTCCGCTTCTCAAACGCCCACCGGGTGGTGTTCTCTGCGATCAGCCCACCGAACGCGACCACGGGTGCGACGCGGTTCTCGATGCGGCGGTACCACATCAGGGCCTTGTTGTGCGCGGCCTTCTTGATGTCTTCGGGCTTGGGGTCTGAGCTCACAGGTAGTCCTTCCAGGCTTCGGGGATCTCCGTGTCGTCGGAGACAGCGATCTTCACACAGGGGTTGATGGGTTCCTCGTGACGCTGGGGGTCCACCAGCACCACCTCCACCAGCTTGGGTGCGGTCTTCGTGGGCTTCGGGGTCTCCGGGCGGACCATCTCGGGGAACAGCACCGCCGAAACCTCAGGCACCGCCTTGGCCTTGGGGGTGCCCTGCCACACGTCCGAGAGCTCCTCGGGAACCCGCATCTCCGTGGCTGCATGGTTGGAGCGTCGCAGGGTGCCTCCCGTGGTCTGGGCCTTCTCCACCCGCTCCTGGGAGAGGTAGTACCCGTTGGACACCATCTTGGAGTGCCCCACACAGGTGGGGGCAATCCCTCGGAACACCACAACACCCCAGCACGGCTCGGCAGTGTTGTGGTGGGCGTAGGAGCACGCCAGGGTGTCTGAAAGCTCGATGTCGAGCTCTGCGGGTGCGTACTTGGTCTTGGCGGTGGTCACGGGATGTCGATCTCCATGAGGTCAATGATCTTGTCCCCGTCCTCAGACACCACCTTCCCGATGGCCCTGAGGGACGAGGGAGACGGCTTGACGGGGTTCGAGGGCGGCGGGGGGGCGTCCTTCAGGGCACGGGGGAGCTTGGTCCGACCGTACACATCGTTCACCATACACAGGGCCTCTGCCTCGCGGGTGGCTTGGTTCATCGCCGCGGCACGGTCACCGTCCCCATGGAGGTACCAGAGCATCACGAGCTCCGGGTCCGCATCGGGGAGGGGTGCCGACGCCAGCGGTTGGAACGTGGGGTAGAGACGACCCCCGGTCTTCCGTGCCTTGATGAGGTCCGCCTCCTGGTAGTACCGCCCGTTGAGACTGACGTAGGCGTGTCCAACACACGTCAGGTGTCCCTCCTTGTGGCGCTTCACCTCGCCCCAGCACGGTTCCCCGACCTTTCGGGCGAAGTGGCGGCACAGGGGCTGTTCCGTGAGCTCGATCTCCAGGGGCTCCTCGGTCTGGTCTTGTTCGTCAGCCATACCTCACTCCTCCTGCATCGCTTGGATGAGGAGTCCGTTGGCGACGGCGTTGAGGGGATCGCTGGCGGCGCGGACCTCGCTCACCTCGATGGGGAACTTCTTGCGCTTCTTCTCGAACACCGCCTTGAACAGGTCGAGGAACCCGCCCGCCTTGGAGGTGCCGCCCGACACGATGATCGGTACGGGACGGGGGAGCGAGAACTTGCCCTGGATGGACATGAACTGGAGGGCGATCTGGTCGATCGCGTACTCGATGAGGTTGCGGTAGTAGAAGGTGATGGCCTCCTGGTCCCGGCCCACCGGAGCGTTCAGGTCCACGCCCTTCTCCTTGATCGCACAGATGCGGGACGACGTGCTCCCGATGGACTTGGCCGCGCCGTTGTCGATCCAGTCGCCGCCGCGGCCCACGGAGAAGGACAGGCCCTCGATCGTGTTCATGGCAAGCGCGCAGTTGTGGACGAACACTCCGCAGGAGAGGGCGAAGTTGTGGTGGCCATCCACGGTCAGGTCGTACACGGGGACAGAGACCCCCAGATCCTCGATCCGCACTACCTTGTGGTTGTGGGGGGCTTCACATTGCGAGTTGTTGCGTGCCCGGATGGATGCCGCAATCTTGGCCTTGATCTCAGGGGTCCGTTCGTACTTACCAGCCTTCCCCATCCTGGATGCCGACAGGCGCGTGCGGATTTCGAGGGCCTTGTCCTCGTCCCCGACGATCTCCGCAAGGGTTCGACCCATCTTGGCGGCGGACTGCTTGGCCTTGATCTCCAAGGCTCGCTCATTCCCGTAGACCTCCGCGAGACACTTTCCGGTGACTTCCTCGGCCCAGGTTGTGCGACCCTTTTCGGCCCCTGCCAGCATCTTCTCACGAACTTCCGAGGAGGCTCTCTTGGTACGGAGTTCTCCCGCCCGCTCAGGCCCGAGATACTCGTCCCAGGTCTTCCCTTTGCGGAGTTCTGCCATCTTTGCCGTCCCCCGTGATGCTCCCGCCAGGATCTTCTCGCGGGTCTCCGGGACGCTCCGTGAAGCCTTGAGCTTTCCCTTCATCAGAAGCGCACGGTCCTGACCGTACAGGTCTTCCCAGGTCTTCCCCAGGGTACGATCCCGGTTTCCTTTTCCGAGCCTCTCATGGAGAGCACGGTGCTCCTGATTGGACATCACTTGGAGATTCTCGGGGCGGTTGTCCGTCCCGCAGTAGTTCAGATGATGAATCACCTCGTCCTGCTTCCCAGGCTTGAGGGGCCGACCGAGGACATGCTCCATCACGACACGGTGCTCGCTCACCCATTCCCCCTTCGCGTTGTCCTTGACGAAACGATAGGAGTTGGTGCGGAACTTCGTCTGATAACGGTACAGGGGCATCAGGCTCACCCCTGGAGTGAGGCCCCCTGCTTCGAGAAATGTGCCATCCCGGAGCATCACCCGATGATCTTGGGTGCAGTCGAGATAGGTTCCGTCATCCAGGTGGACCCGGATGACGGGTTGGGTACCCGTCTGTCGCGGGTGGTGCGCGAGCCCCGGAACGACATGACCTTCCGGGGTACTGGAGTAGACCCAGAAGGACTCCCCCGCGGCCCCGTCTGCCAGTTCAGCCATGGTCTTCTCTGAACCGTCCAGGAGAGGAACCTTGGTGTCCCCGGACAGACAGTTGGTCATGCCCGCCCCGAAGCTCAGGCCGATGCCCGAGAAGTTCTCCTTGGCGGTCTCGGCGTAGATGATCGCCATGGCCTCGTTGCCAGCCGTCGGGGTGTACCCACACTCCCGGACGATCTTCTCCAGCACCCCACGGTGGTAGATCACGTCCTGACCAGGACGGTCCACAGGGGCCGCGGGAACCGAGAAGTAGCAGTGCTCCCCCGGTACCTTGGGCTCACCCAGGACGTTCTTGATGAGGAGCGCGAGGATCTCCATCGCGTCGATGTCGGACGAACTCACCAGACCCGCAGACAGCGGGCGGCGGGCATCACGACCGAAGATGTTGGCCGTGTCCATGGCCGCGTCCCCGAGGATGAGAAGCTCGTCCGCCCGCTCCACGTAGGAGACGTTGGCCAGCTTGAGCATCTTCTTGGCATCCAGGGGGAGCTCCAGGAAGGCGTCGCGCACCCGCCGGGTCTCGACCCCGGTGCTGGTCTTGCGCGCCGAAACGATATTTCCGGTCCCGATGTCGCACCCGACGCCGGGTGTGAGTGAAGGTTCTGTCTTCGCCATGTCTGTACCCTACCGCTTCTTCCGTGCTGCCTTGAGAGCTTCTGCCGTGCCCGTGAGTTGAGGGCTGGTGGATGTCTCGGATGCTACCTTGAGATCCGGGGCCGTGACCCCACCCGTGAGGTTCGAGGGAATGAACATCTCCTCTGCCGGTGGGCCTGACACAGGGGGCTGGTCCTTGGTATGTCGCGTGGGCCACAGGGAATCGGGCATCGGGTCGTGGGGAATCCTTGGCAGGGTCCGAACGTATTCCTTGAGCTCTGCCAGGAAATCCACCTTGGGTGTGCCCGCGGACTGTTGCTGGAGACGGGTGATGTCCGCACGCATCCCCTGGACCTCCACCGTGAGGCGCTCGATGGCCGCGAGGACCGGGCTGGGCTCTGTGGGAGCCGGGGGGGCGGGGTTGTGCCTGGGGGCCTGGGAGTGGGTGGTGTCCGAGGAGGTGAACTCCTGGGCACGCACCGTCGCCGCCGACCGGAGGGTCTGGATGGTCACCGTCCCATCCAGCTTGGCCGCAGAGAGGTCCCTGGACTTCATGGCCTGGGACATGGGGATGTTCGCCCGATGCCCGCGGGTCAGGTGAACCCCAATGTCATGGAGGTGAACTGTGTCGGTGAGACAGATGATGGTGACCTCACCGTTTGTAGTTGGGGTCATTTGGTATCCATGGCCTTCTCCATCACTTCACCGATTAGCTCATTCACAGCCCGCTCGTACGCACGGTTGATGAACGTGTGTTTTGCGATCTTGGGGTGGATCCACGCCTTGTCGATGGTCAGCGGCGTGCGTCTCAGAGCAACCGTACCGTCCTTCTGGACCAACGGAACTACGTCCACCCCCCTCTCCTGGGTGAGCCACGCCATCTTGTACTTCCCACGGGTGCCCTCGGTGATGACCTCCAGCCACTCCCATGTGGAGTAGATGACCACCATCCCATTGGGCTCCACGGCGTAGGAGAAGCTGTCGTAGAACGCTTTGGTGCGAGGCATGAAGGTGCTCTTCAGAGCGTCCTTCTTAGCCTCCTGTTTGAGGTACTTGACCCACTTCTTCCCGAACGCCTCAAGGGTTGGCTTGTCGTACTTCATCGTTCTCCATCGCTCGGACGAGGGCGTCGGACACCGCTCGGATTTCGAGTGACAGACCGACGGAGTCGTCCAACAGGTCGAAAAAAGCGTCGATGTCCACGTCATCCAAGAAGTAGATGGCGTTGAGGAACTCCTGGTGTCCCAGCACCCTCGCCGTCTCGGGGGAGCTCACCAGGGTGTAGAACACCTCATCGTCGTCCGCACCCACCACATGCCCATCCCCCATCGCTGGGGACCAGAACGGAAGGGTGGTGAGCACCACCTCGGAGGCCATCACCCGATGGAACCTGGAGGGGTTCGCCCTGTAGAGCTTCTGGCGGCGCTTGAACGCGGGGTTGTTCCGCATTCGCTTGTAACGCTTCCGTGCCCTGAGCTTGTTCTGCGAACGGTGCTTCAGGTAGGTCCGGTGGGCACGGACCTTGGCCTGCCCCCGAAGACGATGTTGACGATGATAGGAGGTGCGAGAGCTCACACCCGAGAGGTGTGGATAGGCGAGCTACTGATCGGAGGGAGGGAGGGGCCTGCCGGTCTTGGGGTCGATCATCACCACCGTGCCGTCCGGGGTGAGGTGCCACGCCGCACCCTGGGGGATGCCCAGACGTGCCCCGAAGGCGTCGATGGTCTTGTGGGCTTCCTGCTCCACGCCCGACAGTTGGGACAGGAGCTTGGCCTTGTGGACCTCGGCCTGACCGATGGCGTGGACGATGTCCTGAGCCTGACGGTGCAGGCCGTGGACGATCTTGGCCTCTTCCTCGGTCAACTTCTTCATTTCACCAGCGGTTGCTTCCATGGTCGTGCTCCTACCGACCCCGCCCTACTACAGAGGGTTGTTCCCCAGTCTCGGGACGCCCACCGAAGGGGTGGAGTCCGACCGGGAGGGGTCATGCGGGGCTACGATACCCGGACGGTGGGTACTGCGGTGGGTGTTACGAGGTGGGTGGGCCATCTCGTTCTGCTGCTGGATTTGAAGGAGCTTGGACAGTTGCCGTGTCTCCTCCGTAAGGGCGGTGACCTCGTGAGCCTGTTCCTGTGTCTGCCTGTGGAGCTCACCAACCCTGGCTGGGTAGTCCACAGCCAGGGGAGGGAACGCCGGGGGTGCTTTCCTGGGGATGGGCACCGATGCGACAGACAACAGGACCACGACACCCACCATGAGCTCGGCGGGCCGAAGAAGGGGGTGAGTCATTGACGGGCTCCGGTGGGGCGTGAGGTGACCTGACCTCGGATGATGTCAAGGACCGTTCGGAGCTCGTGAATCTGCCCGTTGGTCTCCTGCACGGTCAGGGAAATCTGATTGATCCGGGTGTCCACGGACGCCAACTGGGTCCGGTTCTGCTGGGTCTCTTGCTGGATCTGTGTAACCCGCTCACGGGTGACAGAAGCCTCGGTGTACATGGACACCCCAAGTCCCAGAAGAGGGAGGATCAGAAGGGACATGAGTTTCATCCCCAGGTCCAGCCAGTGCATCTTGGGGTCAGGTGTCGCCATGGTTCTCCACCAAACTCTGAGCATAGACCCATCACCGAGCTCTGGACCTCTTCCGCCTTGTGCATGACACACAGGTGGCCCCATGAACTCTCGCAGAGAGGACCGCCGCCGGGTAGGACTTCTCCCAAGAGAACCAGTCGCATGTCGGGTGGCCCCCCACATGGCGGGCCAGCCACCGGCACTTGAGTGCCTGGATCTTCGGGGCCAAGAGCTCCGGGTCATGCTCCCGAACCTCAAAATTGGCGGGGATCCTACTGTCTTCCAGGGATGTCTTGAGCTTCATCTGTCTCACCCTGAAGAGCGATAGGCCAAACACCCCCGTGTTGCCAGAACCCGACTGCCCAAATGGGAGCCGGGCCGGTGGACTCGTGTCCGACCGGCCCGGCGAGGGAGGTGGCGGGCGTTACCTATCCTATGCCCGCAACGGTGTATGTCAGAACACACTCAGCAGACGGACACCGTGGCACCAGCCAGATGTACGAACATCCACCGAGGCCACAACGGAGCCAAGGACTCACAGTGCCCCCATCCGGCAGCGACGGGGAGAAAATGGTGCGACAAGTGCCTGTCCCGTCGGGCCAACAATCGCAAACAACGAATCGCCCTCGGAATGTGCGAAGCCTGCTCCGAGCCTGCGGTCCCGGGAAAACTCCGGTGCCCCAAACACCTTCAAGGTGCCTGTGACAGGGCGAAACTCCACCAAGAGCATAGAGTCCGTGAAGGTCTGTGCGTGGAATACCATGGTGGACCACCACCTCATGCCACACATGGAGTGAGGTGTGAGATGTGCTGGTTCAGCCTGATTGGCAGGTCTGCTTTTGATGTCAAATCCCGCCGGGCGGGACGTGCCCTTGCCCCTACACTTCGTGATTTGTTCTATGCTCAGGGCGGGAAATGTGCGTACACGGGCAGGAAGCTGGTACCCGGAACGAACGCGAGTCTGGACCACAAAATCCCCAAGGCTCTTGGTGGGACCAATGACCTTGAAAATCTCCAGTGGGTCGAGATCAATGTGAACCGAGCGAAGAACGCACTGGCCGAAGACGAGTTTCTCTCCATGTGTCGCGCGGTGGTGCAACACATGGAGAGAAACCGGGGAGCGGTCAGACCCCCGTAGAAAAAAGTTCCGCCTTGACGTACACGGTGAGGACCGTGCCGTCAGGCAGAAGATGGAAGGTACCCTCCTCCTTCTCGGCCTTGGACAGCTTCGCCTCCGGGTACTTCGCCGCGAAGTCCTCGGCGTTGTACGCCGTGGCCGCGAGGGTGTCCGGGACGAGGCCGGTCGCGCCGACGTAGAAGGCCAGCGGGCGGATCACGTTGTAGGCGCGCTCGATGGCGAGGTCCACGAACCGGATGGCGTCCTTGATGCTCGCCTTGGCGTTCTCGCCCTTGATGCTCGCGATCCAGAGGTCCGGGTCCACGCACCCGACGAGCTTCAGGAGCGCCTTGAGCTCGCTGCCCGTCCCGAGGCCCAGGATGCCCTCGTAGATCGGGTAGGAGACCTCGTCCACCGCGTCGAGGGTGGTGCGGGCCGTGAGCTTCTTCACGCCCCAGACGGTGTTGGGCATGGTGATCATGTCGAGCGTGGGCTTCTCCACGTCCTTGCCCAGGAGCGAGAGGGTGAACCGGCGCTGGAGGTACTCGTTGCCCGACCGGAGCTTGTCCGCGCCCGTGATCGCCGCCGTGCCGACGTTGACCTTGAACGAGAGCTTCGTGTCCACCTCGCCGCACGCGAGGGCGTCCTCCAGCTTGGCGTAGATGGTGGTGGTCGGCGGGCTGAAGTTCAGGGCCGGGGTGAGGTAGTGGGCCTTGAGCTCGGCCACCTGTTCCGCCGTGAACCCGCTGGCGTCGCCCTTCACCATGCCGTTGAGGATCTTGGACAGCACCGTGAGGCGCGTGAGGTTCTGCACCGTGGTGATGTCCACGCCGCCGACGTTCAGGTCGTAGTCCACCAGGGGGAGGCCCGCGAGGGTCAGGGTGAACGCCTCACCGGCCTTGGCGGTCGCGTCGAGGGTGAGGCCCAGGGCGCGGAGGCCGTCGATCACCTTCTGGTCCGCCGTGCGGAGGGTGAGGGACTGCACGTTGAGGTTCCCGTCGCCCACGAGGGTGTAGTTGTTGAACGACCGCAGGTTGTCGAGGCTCACCCCGGCGACGCTGGCGATGCGGGTGGTGCTGCCCTTGGCGAACATGTCCATGGACTGCGAGAGCAGCACGTTGACCGTCGCCGTGTTGCGGTTGAGCTCGAACCCGTTGACGCGGACCCAGCCGTCGCCCTCGCGGTTCTTCGAGAAGACCGTGGGCTCCTCGACGGTGCCGTCCGGGAGGCGGGTGCCGGGGATGCGCTTGACGCCGCGGCGCTTGTAGCCGCTGACGAGCGCCGGGAGGTTCACCGAGAGGTTCTCCGTGTGCGCGTCGAGGTACGTGAGCACCTCCAGGACCGACGGACCCGTGGTCCCGAGGCCGTAGCCGGTCGAGGGCGTGAACGCCTTGCGGTCGAACAGGTACTCCTCGGTCGCCGCCGCGAAGGCCGCGATGTCGGAGGCCACGAGCGCCTTGGCGTGGCTCGCCAGGAGGTCGGAGCACCGGGCCTGCACCAGGGCGTACTTGGCCGCGTTGAGGCGACCCTCCGCGATCTGGGTGCGGGCGTAGGCCAGCACCGGCTCCACCGGGGCGTCCTCGCCGTTCACCGGGGCCTGGAGCGCCGTGTACTCGGCCTCCGTGAGCTCGGACAGGCGGTACGCGGACTTGTCGTCGGTCGCCGCGAGGCCCTGGACGAGGAGGTTCTCCGTGCTCCCGAGCACCTTGCGGGCGCTGTTGGAGACGAACATGGCGTAGCTGGCCTTGCCGCGGGCGATCTCCAGGGCCGGGGCCACCGAGCCCGCGAGGAGCTTCGTGGTGTTGTACACCGCCTCGTAGACCTGCTTGATGCCGCGGGCCTGGATGCAGACGCCCGAGAGCGCGTTGGAGATGGAGCTCAGGAGGTTGTAGTCGCAGTAGTCGCCGTAGCCGATGGTGTTCACGAACACGCCGGGGTGCTTCTTGAGCTTCTCGACCGTGCCCTTGATGGCGGTGGACTCGGCCATCGGGCTGCGGTCGTTGGCGTAGCCGTCGGTGTGCAGCGTCACGCACGTCACGTCGGCGTCGTCGATGAGCGTCTCGGCCATCGCGAGGCCCTGGGAGATGCACGTCATGCACGTCGCACGGATGCTGCGGATCTCGCGAAGCTGCGGGGAGTCGGTCGCCATCACGTCGGCCACGGTGACGGCCTTGAAGTGGAGCTTCACGTCGCCCTGCGACGAGTAGCTGATGAGCGAGATGCGGAGGGACGGGTCGCGGAACTCGGTGAGGGTGAGGAGCTTCTCGATGGTGCTCTTCACGTCCCCGATGGTGCCGTACATGGACCCGCTCCTGTCCACGCACAAAATATGATGGCTGGGCTTGCGCCCCTCCACCACCGTCTGGGCGGTCTGGTCCTCCCGCTCACAGCGGAAAAACTTGGTGGGAATGCCCTTGAAATTGCGAATGGGAAACTTGGTGATCTGGGTCATTGGTGTGACTTCTCCTGGTTGTGTTACGCCCGGAGAGGCACGGTTCAGCCCTTGGAGTTCAACCCAACACGGACCAGTTCCAGAAACGCGGTGAACTCTGTGGTGCCTGTGATGTTGCGCCCCATATTCGCGGCGTTGCACGCCAGGACGACGTTCCCCCTCACGTAGCCCTTCTCAGGGTCGAGACGGTCAAGGGAGGGTTTCTGTGGATGCCTCTGTACCGCGGTGGGGAGGAGGGGCACGTTGAACCACGCACAGCGCCCACTCTGGGCCTCCCATAGAGCCTCCAAGTCCCCCGCTGTGATGTCGAACGCATAGTTGTTCTTCTTGGCTACGCTCCGTGAGGAGGTCACGAGGAGTTGAGCCCATTTGGTGACCTTGTAGTCATCCCGATGTTTGTCCTGCCGTGTGCGTACGCAATCCAAACACTGTCTGGTGCGTCCAGCCACACAGAATGGCGACTTCTGGAAATCGCCCAGGGGTTTGGTGGTGTTGCAGAGGGAGCACACCCGAGCGCCACCCTGGACAAGATCATCCAGACGCCTCTGCCGAGCGGGACTGAGCTCCGACGGTGGGTTCTGCATCCAGACCCGAGACCGTTCCTTTCGGCATGGTTTACACCATGACTGCCAGCACTGGTCCCTCTTGTTCCAGTGAAACCAGTCCATGGTGGCCGGGAGATCCTGCTTACAGTGGGAGCATCGACGGGTAGGGGGCGGCAGGTTGGGTTGAGCGGTGTCGTCCATACATAGTGGTGGCCACGATAGGACCAGTATGGGGAAATACCATCCCGAGGCCCCAATCTTCTGTGGGGCTTCCGTCCGGGCTCATGGGGTCACACCGCGTGGTACTTGGCGTCCCGCTCCTGGGGGGTGGACGTGAAATAGTCGTCCAGGGCACGCTGTGCTGCGCCTGGACCGTTGTCCCGGTCGTAGAGGTACTCGTCCAGGTCCACTCTGCCCAGATCGACCTTCATCACACGCCCCTTCAGGTAGTCGATGTACGACCCCCCGGAGAGGACGGACCGGGCCTCCTCCAGGGTCAGGCCCCCAGAGCGGCGGTTCAGGGCTCCATACCCAGGGCTTTGAGCTTGGGAGTAGAGGGCGCAGAGGACTTCTTCGGGCTTGAGACCATGTGTGGTTGCCATGAGCCTCTTACGCTCAGGAACCACATGGAACCCTACTTGATGATCTCATTGAACCCCATGTCAGCGAACCGGCGGTCCGCCGCCGCCTTCTCCCACGCTCTCACCACCTTCTGTGCCCGCGTGATGGCCTGGATGATCGTCAGCCCCGTGACGAAGGTCTTGGGTTGGTGCGCTGCCCCGAGACCGAGGGACCACACGAACACGGACTCCTTGCCCGGTGGCACCATGATGCCATCCCGTTCCAGGATGACACGGTCCACCTGGATGCGCTGGAGAGACGTGCCCTGGATGGTTGGGAAACCCGTGAGGACACCCACCCGACGCTCAAGGTCGAGGATTGCTGCCTGGATCTTCATGTACGGGCTTACGCCCGGTCCGGGGGTACACCACCCAGAGGAACATCCCCACGGTCGGCACCAACACCACGAGATACATGGCCAGGATCAGGATGACCTCCCCCGAGCCCCAGCCTGGGGGGATCACCTACCGTGCCCCAACGCAGACAGGTACCGAGCCACCACCCGACGGGGGGACGGGAGGGAGTCCTGGAGAACCTCCAGCAACGTCCCGCGGTCCACAGGCTCCTGCTTCTTGGAGGGAGAGGTGAAGATGAGGGGGATGGTCACAAACCGCTCCGTGTCTTGAGGTCCCACGGACCCCAGTGCTTGTACTGGAGGATGAGCTTCCGGGCTTCCTCCCAGGTGTACATGTGGAGGTTCCCAATGTGGTCGATCCCACCCACCGCGTAGTACAACGCCTTGGGAATCCTCAGGTTCTTCCCGTTGGAACGGTCGATCACCGTCTCCCCGTCCAGGACCCACCCGTGTCCGTAGGTGATCCCCTCCAGCGGCCCCTGACCCGCCACCTCACCGTGAACCAGGGTGAGGTTGCAGGCCGGGCCGATGAGGCAGGATTCCATCATGAATTTCCCCGCTGCCTCGTAGCAATCCCCCTTATGTGGCCGTCTTTTAGACATCGGCAGGAATCAATTTCTCACGGGCCTTGCGGGCACTGTCCCGGCGCAGGTTCTGGGAAACAGACATCCTCAACCTAGTCTCGGGCGACACTGGGGGCCTGCATGGTCGCAACCAGGAGCTTCGTCCCATCCTTGAGCTCAAGGACTGGCTCATCGTCGGACATCTGCCAGTGGTGGGATGCCGTGCGGCCCGCCAGCAATGGCAGGAGCCTGGGACGGATGTCCGGGTTGGAGTGGGCGAGACGGATGAGGTCAGAACGGAGGGTGCTCACGACACTGGGCTCTCCATAGGAGAATCACCCGAGGTCCTTGTACAGGCCCACACCGCAGTTGTTCAGGCACGCCGCGAGGGCGTCACGGCCCTCCACCGTGCTGAACTTCTTGGAGAACTTGGACTCCTTCACCGTAACGAGACTCACCCACCACTCCACACCCGTGTCCACGCACCTGAACCCCAGACGGAGGGTCAGTGGGTCGGTCACCGGGGCGATGACCACGGGGTCGTTGCTGTGCGTGAGGTAGTCGATGATGTCCTCGAACATCTGGCCCACGTCCGTCCAGGTAGCGGGGCGGGACCCCTTGGACTCCTGGATGTGGGAAACCGCCGGGCCGTAGATGCCACCCCACACCTCGAACGTGCGGGTGACCTCCATGTTGACACAGGTGATCTTCGCGGGGTCACCCTCGTGCCCCAGACCCTTCTCGACCTTGACGACGGTGAACCCCACCAGCAACGGGGCCAGGACTTCGTGAAACGACTTCATGGCCACCACCCTACCTGCACTTGGTGATTGCCCTATCCGCCGGGACAGTCATGGACATCAAAACCATGGCCGCTCGCATTGCATCCCGATTTCTCACCGCTTCAGACCTGTGTGTGGTCTGCGGCAAGCCCGGTGAAGCGATTCGCTACACGGTGAAGGGGGCGGACAAAACCGCGCTGTCAGGGAGGGTGTTCGTGAAGGGGACGGTGCTCTGCGAGACCCACCAGGAGATGCTGGTAGGGGTCTGACGACCTACTTGGAGGGGGTGCCCGAGATCTTCGTGTTGTTGAGGACCGGCCCACCGATGAGGGCGTCGGGGTCCTCCACGAACTTCTTCGAGCCCATCACCCCCTTGGTGCGGGTGTGGTCGCGGAGGCCCCTGGTGCCCGAGCTCATCGCCTCGTAGGCAGAACGGGTGCCGTGGCTGTCACTCGTGTAGTTCAGCGCCTGCGCCGCAGCGACACCGAGGGAGGCCCCCACGGCCTTCGCGTCGATGTTCGCGCCCATGAAGATGACCGACCACTTGTACACGTCGGTCTGGGTCTTGACCATCGCCTGGACCCGCTGACGGCCCGCCTCGCCCGAGAACTCCTTGGACGAGTTCTCGTCGCCGTCGGTCATCACCAGGACGATCACCGTGCCGGGACGCTGGTCCTCGGGGAGCGCGGCGAGGGCGATGCCCGTGTCGATGATGGCCTTGCCGAGGGCGTCGTAGAGCGCCGTCATGCCCCGCGCGAAGTAGACCTTGCTGTCCAGCTCGGGGATCTCCTTGATGTTCTTGGAGAGGTACGGCACGTCGTAGTGGTCGTCGAAGAGCACCAGGGTGAGCGTGGCCTCGCCCTCCGTGGCCTTCTGGTCTTCGAGGAACTTGTTGAAGCCCCCGATGGTGTCCGCGGCGAGGTTCCGCATGGAGCCAGAGCGGTCGAGGACGGCGGTGATGTGGGTGCGGTTGGGGTCTGTCATGTGAGCATGTCCTTGGTGCGAGTGCGAGGCGGTGAGAATGGGGTTACGCCCGAGAACCAGACCCCTGGGAACGAAGGTTGTTGAGAAGCTGGTCTTCGGCCATGATGTCGTCGGCCTCGTACAACCCCAGCACCCACTTCTCAGGGATGCCCTTTACCCCACCAGTGCCGAACCGGGTGCCCAGGATAGTACCGACCATGGCACCACGGGTGTCCGTGTCCCCACCGAGTCGGATGGCCCGGACCACACCAGACTTGTAGTTCTTGGCGATGGCGGCACACAGGATGGTCGATGCCGTGATCCCCACCCCATCGTCGGGGAACCCAGACATCCCACACAGTGCAGACCGCTGGTACTCCTCGCGAACGTGGCGATCCACCAGTCGCAGCGACCACACCGTGGCCGAGTGCGGGAACAGCGGGGTGAACGTGTTGAGGAGGAACCCCGAGAGGTCCCAGTACAACTCGAACCCGGTGGGATTGGGGTGGTTCTTGGCGTACCAGACCGCCGCCGCCATCACCGCCGCCGTGGCCTTCGCCTCGGGGTGCCCAGGGTGGGTGATGGCCGAGTCGGACATCGCCAGTGCGATGACTCGATCCAGTGGAAGGTCGGCCATCCCGAGGACGCCCGAACGCATCGCCGCCCCGGTCCCACAGGGAGCCGTCGGGTCGCACTTCTCGGGGACTTCCCCCTTGGAGTGGGCCACCAGTGACCGACGGATGGTGCCACCCATCCCACGGGGGGCTCCCACGAAGGACTCCCCACGGAGCCACTCCACGTAGTTGTCTTGGAGCCATCCGAGGTACCCCTCACCCTCCCGGACAGGCACTTGGCCGTTGGTCTGGGACCGGGCGAGGATGCGGGACATCTGGGTGTCGTCCGTCGGAACCCCAGGGCGGTTCAGGAGCTCGCCCGTGTCCTGGTAGGGCTTGGGGAGGTTGGGGTAGTCGCCCGGGAGGTAGGTCTCACCGTCCCAGTGGCTGGCCGCGATCTGGTCTGCGGTCTTGGTCTCGAAAGGCTTCCCGAGGGCGTCTGCAACAGCACACCCAAGAAGGGGAGAGGGGGTCAGGCTCATGCCTGTGTTACGCCCGATCAGCCCGTACACACACCGTTGCGGCACGTCTGACCCGCGCCGCAACGGTGGTTACACTGGCCGCGGTGTCCACAGCCTGGGGGGCATCGGGCTGGGCGCTGTCCGGGGTGTCCACCACCTGGGTGTCCACGGAACCGTCCACCACCTCGGAGAGCGGGGTGTCCCGGGAGATGGACACCTCTGCCGCATCCCCCGACATGGGTGCGCCGTCCTGGTCGAAAGGCGAGGTGAAGTCGAGGCGTTCCGGGGCACAGCCCAGGAGGATGAGGGGGAGGAAGGCAGCGGACAGTTTCATGGAGGTGCTCACTTGGTTCTTGGTGTCTCAAGTGTATTACGCCAATGTGATTGGCGAACTCACTTGCAGAGACTACCGCACCCCAAGGGTCACTTGAGGGCCTTCTCGAACTGCGGGACCAACCCCGCGGGCAACCTCCCGAGGACGTAGAACGAGAAACACTCCGCGAAGAACTCCACGTCGTCCTTCATCGAGTACCCCGACGGGAACAGCTTCCCCTCCACGGCCTTGCGCTTGAGGATGCCCTCCACGGCACTGATCCTGACCGAGATCCCCGACCCGAGCTCGTAGAACAGCGGGGTCACCTTGGTGATCCTCCTGGGGGTGAGCTCCCCACGGAGGTTCACCGGGAGGAGCTCGCCCGCCTTGAGCACGGGCACTTCCACCCGTCGGGCGTCCCACCCGAGCTTCGAGTACAGGGCGGTGATGTTCCGCTTCTGGTTCGCCGTGGCGAACTTGAACCAGTACCTGTGTCCAAGCTCATGGATGAGGCTCGCGAGATCGTCGATGCCCTTCTTGGCGAGGTTCCTGAGGTACACCTCATCCTCGCTGGGGGAGTACCACGCGAGGGTCCTGGACTGACGAAGCTGGCCCACCACGAACACGTCACCGTAGAGGACCTTCTTGAAGTCCATCACAGGGGTGATCGCCTTCACGGCTGCCTTCACCAGCCCCTGGAGCTCCTTGAACTGCTTCTCCTTGGCACCGATGGTGTTGTGGACCTTGAACGGCCCCACCGTGGTGAGCTCCAGCCCGCCCGAAGGCCCGGCGGACTTCTCACCCCACGTCAGGGTCTCCAGGAGGAAGTTCAGCTTGGGTCGGTTGGTGTCGTACCACTGGATGATGTTCGAGGGCACCCGAGCCATGGCCATCAACCGAGCCGCCAACTCCATGGCCTTGGTCTGGCCGCTGGGGATGGTCCTGGTCTGGAGTGCCCACTCAGCCATCACCCGTCCGGTGTTCACCAGCGGGACGAGGTAGCTTCGGAGGACGTACGGACGGGCTCCAAGGGGGCGGGCCTTCTCCTGCGAGATGCTCAGGTCCAGTGCGGAGAGGGCCTTGTTGTAGGCCGTCCAGACCGCATTGGGGTCCGTCCACACGCGGGAGAGCAGGTACCGGGAGGCAACGCGGGACGGGGAGAGTGCCATGCCCACCACGGGGCATAGACGAAACACCCACGTAGGAGCTACCCTTGGCCGTCCCCGTAGTCGTCGTCGTAGTCCCGGTCCCCCTTGTACGACCCGTCCTTCTGACACACGAACACGGGACGCCATCGGTCCACCCGAGCGCCTCGGTACACCTCCCGGACCCGTGCCTCGGTCTTGTCGGTGCGGGCTACCCACATCGCCAGTTGGGTGGCGTGGGGGAGCTTCTGCCGGTACGCGATGCCACGCCACGTCCCGTCGGCGTTCTTCGCCTGGACGTGGAAGTCACCGTTCACTGGGAGTCGCATCTCGTCAGACATGGTTCTGTTACGCCCAAATAGGCGAAGCCCCGGCTTGTATCCTAAGCCGGGGCCTCTATCGTTGTTTGACCGTGTTCAATGGTCGAACTGAAGGTGTGTCAATCCTCGCTACCGGCGTTTAAGTCTCACAATCATTCTGAAGCCCTCGTGCCTTGCGATTAGGCGACAGGAACTCTAAACCCACGAATCCGTGGTCATGGGCTTAGAGTTCCCGACTGGAGTTGCACCAGTATCCAAGGGACATGTTGTCGTGAGACGGTTGATGCAGCGAGAGAGTTCCTTCGGGTGAAGCTGTGTGCAAAACGTCTGATGGATCAGTCTGACGGGTGTTCGCCTATGCCTCTACCGTTCGGCTACCCTCCCGTAACAGTGGGAGGGGCAGGACTTGAACCTGCAAATTTTCGGCTACGACCCTGGGATTACACAGACACCAGTGCTGGCACATCGCCCCCGAAACCCACACTAGGATCCCGGGGATTCTTTCGCTGGAGTGGCACCAGTGCCCTCCAGCATGACTCTATGGTACCCGAGAGGTGTGGCCCCCGTTGCCGGGGGCACCTCAATCAGGTCACGCGAACAGGTAGCCCAGGATGGCGTCGCCCATCTTGCGCTCGCTCACGCGGGCCGTGTTGGCGTCCTCGCGGGCCACCTTGATGGCCTGACGGAGCTTCGCGACGCGGGTCTTGAGCGCGGCCTTGCGGTCGGCGGGGATCGACCCGCTGAACTTCGTGGTGCTCCAGTAGCCCACCACCTCGTCCTCGTGGACCACCTCGACCTGGGCCGGGTGCTTCTCGGTCGCCGGGCTCTTGACGAACGGGCGCGGGATCTTCTTCGTGCGGTGCGTCTCGACCGGCACGGTCGCCCAGCAGTTCTGGGCCGCGTCCCTCTCCCACCGCTCCGAGGGGTCGAGCACCGGGAGCTTCTCGACGAAGGTGGAGAGGTCGGTGACCTGCTTCTCCAGGAACAGCAGGGCGCAGACGGGGACCCCCGCCATGACCGTCACGCCGTCCACCACGATGTCGGCCTTCGCGCTCTGGTTCGCGTCCTCCTTCGACAGGACGAGGTCGAACAGGGCCTTGAGGGCGACGACGACCTCGGGGATGGCCTCCTCCACCCGAAGCTGGACGATCGTGGACTCCGGGGGAAGCTGCTCCCCCGTGTCGATCACCGAGCGGTAGCGGCGCGCGATGCCCGAGAGCAACGGACCCTTCTCGATGCGCTGGTAGAGCTTGGTGAGCTCGTTCGCCGCGGTGTTCTTGATGTCCTTCTCGACGGCGAGCAACTGGTGGAGACGCATGGGGGACGATGACATGTGCTGAGATCCTCGTTGGGTCTTTGGTCCGTGATGTTGGACCGGGGTTCGTGGGGGCTCTTACGCACCCTGAGAGCCACCAATCTCGAAATCGTACTTGGTGGTGATTTTCTCTACGTGGTGGGTGAACTGGGGTCAAGGGAAGGGTATCGAACCCTCTTCTCCGGGGCCACGACCCGGCGCACTTACCTCTGTGCTACCCCTGACGTATGGAGCGTGAGAGAATCAAAACCCGAAATGCTCAAATTCAAGGAACCCAAGGCTATGGTGTTCCTGAACATCATGACACAGATCCTGAACTCTAGGATTTAGTGCGCCGGGGAGGACTCGAACCTCCGGTGTTCACCCTGTGGGTTGCAGGTTTACAGCCTGCTGCCTTCGCCTCTGGGCCACCGACGCATAACGCTCCTCATCGTTTCCAGTAGTCAGCCGGGAGGGTCCGCACCGAGGCGACCCCCCGGCGATCAATACTGGTGACGATGATGGTGGAAGCGGTTCATGGCGGCAGTGAGGGAGCTTACGCACACTCTGGAGGGTTGGCAACGGAAATCGTACTTGGCGTTGGAAATTGTCCCAGGGCCAGTTCGGCAGCGAGTTCCACACGTCTCTGACGAGAGAAGAACAGGGCGCGCACGTCGTAACCCGTTCGGTCCCAGACCAATGACCCCAACCCGATGTGCCACCCTGTCTGTGTGGCACCGTCCCAGAACCCAATACACCGTTCCTTGGGGCGGTCTGCACACAAGAACACCGTTCCAGGATGGAGCTCCAGGTGTGTGGTCATCGCCCGAAACAGGGACCACAGGTTTCGGTACAGGACCAGTTCGGGCTTGGTGTCCAACAGGTCGTAGGCGTTGGGGGTCATGCTCCGACCCTACCGGGTCAGAAACAGTCGCTGTCTCGGGCGAGGGAGCGGCGGTCGAGGTCCCGGAGGACGGCACGGGTGCGGCGGCGGGTACGAGCTCGGGTCCGTCCGAGACGGCGTTGAGCCCGTGCGTTCGAGGGACAGGGGGTGTCCATGGGACACCGGCACCCGCCCGTACAGGGGAAGAAACCTTCGAGGATGCGGCGGTAGTGATCGGCCATGATGCAGGACCCTCCTTGGGTCACTACATCTCGTCGTTGGCTCCGTGCGTGGTCTTCATGGTGGACCTTACGCCCGTTGGGAGCGTAAGGTCCACCATGAAGACCGTCACCATCAACGCCGCCGATGCCGCACAACTTCTCCTGGACAGCGGGCTCCTCGGGGAGATCAACCGGGTGGTCCTCCACCCCCGTGGACTCGCACTCTCCGTCCAGGTGGACGACAACGACCGCGTCGTGAGCGTCTCCTGGACTACCGGGACGACCCGTCGGGCATCTGGTTCGACGCCGAGTTCCGCCGGGAGCTCGCAGCAAAGCTCGCAGCAGAGCTCGCCGCCTACGACACCGAGCACCCCCCTCAAGAACATCGCAGCGGGCATCGCGGAACTGCCCGTGTACAAGAAAGAGTGACCACCATGGGCTGGGCCAGTCAGTACATCGCCGCCCTTCAAGAGGGCAAGACCATCTCGTTCCGACCCCACGGGAGCTCGATGATCCCCAAGATCCGGTCGGGGGAGCTCTGCACCGTGGAGCCCGTCACCGACGCCTCCACCCTCAAAGTAGGGGACGTGGTGCTCTGCCGGGTGGGTGGGTCTCAGTACCTCCACCTCGTGACCGCCCGTGAGGGTGACCGGGTGCGTATCTCCAATAACCACGGCCACCATAATGGTTGGGCGAACCCACAAGCCGTGTACGGGAAACTCGTCAGGGTCGAGTCGTAACCCGTCTATCGGGGCTCACCAGCATGAGCTCCCTCCGCGCCCGCACCATCCGTCTGGCCTTCGCCAACCCGGACCTCCGACCCAACCTTCTCCCCCTTCTCCAGCCCGACCCGCAGCCCCTCCCTCCCTCCCTCCGTTTCACCACGGTGAGCGACCCGGCATGGCAGAGCGCCGCCTGGGATGCCCGGCAGGCCACCATGGATGCCCTCCCCCCGTGTCGGTGCATGGGTCCGACGGCGACCATCCTGGACCACGGTCGCGGCCCCATCCTGGACGTGAGCTACGGACATGACATCTCCAACGAGGAGATCGGGATGATGGACCGGGCTGTGTCGGCGCTGGGTTGGCGAGGCTGGGGCTACGGAGCCCGTGGGATCGCGTTCAAGCCCACGAGCGTGCGGCTCGCCCGGTCCAGGGTCGCCGGGGAGTCCCGTGACCCGACCCCCCAGGAGGTGGCCGAGCTCCGCAAGTTCGTTCGCACGGTGCTGAAGACCAACGTGACGCCCCACACGAGCAAGGACGGGACGACGGTGACGATCCTGAAGCCCCAGGGCGAAGCCTCGGGAGACCAGTACGTCCAGGTCGTGGACTACCTCATCGCGAACGGGTGGGTCTCGTGGCCCGCGGGGAACACCAAGACCCTGGTGGAACAGAGGGCGAACGCGGCGAAGTACGACGCCTTCTACAACATCGCCCTGCTCAAGAAGGCCGTCTAGGCCCAGGGCTTCGTAGGGACCGGACCCTGAACGCTGGCCATCACGTCGTCGAGCTTGGCCACCTTCTTCTTGATGGCCTTGAGCGCCGCGTTCACCATCTTCTGCACCTGAGCCCGAGCATCCTCCTCGGTCGTGTGCCACTGAGGCTTGTGGAAGTACTCGGTAGCCATGTGTCTGCCCGACTTCACAGAGACGGTGATCATCCGGTCGGAAGTCCCCACCCCTTGGACGACGTTGACCGCCGTGAACACGCCCTTGGTGAGAGCGTACTTGGTGATCCAGACCTTGGGGAGGATCGGTTTAACCGGCAGCGGGGGTTTGTCAAAAGTGCTCATAGTGGTTGGTTACGCCCTCAAGGCCGCATCAACTCCAGCAGATGCGTGATGCCCCTCGCCATGGCGTCCACGGTCTCGGGGGTGACGTGAACCTGATCCATCCGGGCTGACACCCACAGGGAGTCCACCTGTGCCCCCTCCACGAACATGCTGGGGCGGTACGCCTCGAAAGTCCCCCGCGGCCCTCCTAGAACCTCCCCCTGCACCTTCAACCACGTCACGAAGTGTGCGTCCACGCCCGTGCCCATGAGAGCGGCGACAGGTGGGGTGATGGGGGTCACGAGGGCCATGGAGGTGGCACCCGGCACCACGACTTCCACCGACCCCACCCCACCCTCAAGGACAAGGCGGTAGCCAGGGCCGCGGATTTTCGTGGGCTTGTTTTCCATTGGAATGTATTACGCCCACATAGGGTAGCCCGAGCGTAATACACCTATGAGTGTCTCACTGACTGTCCGATGGGTGTTTGGGTACCACGACCCGACTGGCAAAGCCTTTGGCCTTGACCACGACGAGTACAAGGGGGTCAACGTCGAGGCGGTGGAGTGCATGGGCGGGGACTCGGGCTCCCTCATCTTCGCCACGGCGTCCGAGGTGCTGGTCCTCAACGACCGGAACGGGTACGAGTTCGACCGCCCGGTGATGACGTTCACCGACCTCCCCCAACCGTCCCCCTTCATCGCCACCCTCCGGGAGTTCCTGGAGAAGTACCTCCCGGAGGCGAGCCGCCCGAAGGTGGCCCCCAGGTGGATCCTCCACACGGACTGCGGCTGATGGCCACCCCGAAGCGTCCAGCCAAGTCCGTGGTGGATGAGATGCGGGAGTCCTTCCGCCGGGAGCAGAAGGTGGAGGCGGACATCTTCGAGTCCACCATGCGGGGGTTCGTCATCCCCCTCATCGAGGCGGGGCTGGTAGACGACGTGGAGCCTACACCTGGAACGGTCGGAGCTCGGCAAAGACGGTAGCCACGAGGCCAGGGTCCACGTCCGGGATGTCGAGCGTCTCACCCTCCACGAGGGTGGGGAGGCTCTGGTGTTCGTACACCCCACGCCAGTAGTAGCCCACCGGGATGGCCCGTGAGACCCACACAGGGGACTCGTCCTTCCACGTCCCCTGGAACCCACGGCGCAACAGGCTCACATCCGTGCAGAAGTCCATCTGGTCGCGGCCCCTCTTGCGGAGCATCGCGTAGTCCATGGGGTTCATCGTGATGGGGCCGGGGACTGCGAGGGCGTACTCGATCTCGTCCATCTGTGCCCGTTCCGCCGGGACCAGATCCCCCAGGTACCCTTGTTCATTGGGAACCCACTGCGGAGGGGCGAGCTTGGCCCACATCGCCAACTCAGGGTCCGTCGCCCGGCGATACTCGCTCCTCCACCCCTGGTGCTCCATGATCTCCCCGTCCAGGGTGATGTGGAACGCGAACCCGAGCCGTCGGGCGACGCGCTCGCTCTGCACGTTGTTGTGGTTGTAGGGGGGCTCGAACACCTCGGTGATCTTCATGACCCGACCCTACCTCCGTCAAGGGACGAGGTTGAGCTTCTGGATGGCCGCGAGGTTCCCCCCGCCGTAGGCCACCAGCGTGAACCCTTCGGGGGTCGCCTCATCCACCACGCAACTGTAGAGGTTCGGGCCGTCCACCAGATTGACGGATGAGGCAGGAGCACACCGCTCGTAGACGAAGAACTTGATCGGCCCCTCGATCTCACCCGCCGGGGGCTCCGGTAACGGCGGGTACTGGAAAGGCACGGCGTCCACGGGAAACGGACCCTTGAACTTGTAGGTCCGGTCCCCTCGGAACAGGTGCCCCGTGGCAGACACCAGTTCAGCCTCGTGGGTGATAGGGGGGACGCCGGGTCGTGAGAGAGTCAGCTTCATGGAGCACGTTACGCCGGGAACGTGCCCTTCATGATCTTGAGGATGTCCCTGGAGCTCACCACGGTGCATCGTGCCTGGATCTCTGCGATCCGGCGCTTGGGGATGTCGTAGTGGAGGTGGTCTTTGGAGTTGTGGAACCAGCACCGTTTGATGCCGAGCTCCTCGGCCATGCGGTGGAGCCCCTCCACCGTGTACGGCACACAGACAAGGTGCCGGGCGTTGTCGCAGTAGTAGGTCAAGTCTAGGAGACCGACAACCCCAGATGTGCAGCGGGTTGTCTTGGGATCGGTGGGCTGGTCCATGGTGAGATCCTACCCGTTGCAGGGGCTACGTCTTTTCCGTTCGGTACTCCAGGAGGATCTTGTCGTCCATGTCCTTCATCCGGGCACGGTCCCGGTCGATCGCCTCACGGGTGTGGCGGTCGATCGTCCCACCAGCCATCATGGCAGCCGCCCAGAGAGGGATGTCAATGGCGCGGGCGGTCATGGGACGGGCGATGTTCAGGATGTTGACGAGAGGCTCCCAAGGGGTCCCCAACTCGTCCTCCGTGACCAGCATCCCATCCAGGGTCCAGCTACCTACACGGGCCAGGACCTGCTCTCCGACCACCTCGATGGTCTTCACCACCCCACGGTAGCGGGCGATGTCGTCTCGGGTCTGCCCCGTGGAATGGAGCCACGCCGGGGTGTAGACCACGGTGTCTCCAACTTCGATGGTGCGTCTCATCGACGCCTCATCTTCACCGGCCACTCGGTGGTGTCGAGGGTGTCCAGGATGGCCTGGAGCTTCCTGTCCGCGATGGCCATGGCCTTCCGACGGGAGGCCACCATCGTTCGCACGCGAGCCTTCGCGGCCTCCTCCGTGGCGTGCCACTCGTTCCCCCGGAAGAAACTGTCGCGGTGGCCGTGCTGGACGTAGATGGTGTCACCGTACTGGAGCACGGCGTCCTCGACCCGGTACACGCCCTCCCCACGGGTGAGCGCGTGTTTGGTGATCCACACCACAGACAGCTTGGTCCCCGGTGGCTTCTTCGTCGAGACGGTCATAGGCGTATTACGCTCGTTGGGTCTCCCCCGGGCGTACTCTTCACATGAGCGACAACACCCAGGCACCACCGGCACCCGACCCGCAACCTCCCACGGACCGTCAGGGCTTCATCCTCGACGCGGGGCCGTGCTGCTACAAGTGCCTGGATGGCACCAAGGAGGATGAGAACGTCTACGCCCTCCCGTGGCTGTACGAGGGGGAGCACTACAACTGCATCCGGTGCAGAACCAAGTTCGTGAACGTGGGCTGAGACCCCACCCATGGGCGTAATACAACCATGGGCATCTCCATCACCATCCGGTTCGTCTACGGCTACTACGACCCCACCGGGGCAGCCACAGGGCTCCCCGTGACGGGTTGGGACGAGGAGAACGACCGTCCCGCAGAGGGGCCGTGTGGGTGTGTCGTGGAGCTCGCCGCCCCTATGGGGAGCGCCCGTGACGGGGTGATCATCTACGTCAAGGGTTCCGAGGTGCCCCACTACAACGACCGAAACGGCTACGACTACGCCGAACGGATGATCCGTCTCTCCTCCCTCCCCGACACCACCGCCTACGACGCCAAGCTGGCCGAGCTCGTGGCTTCTCTCCCTCCCGAGCGCCGTCCGAAGGACCCTCCGGGCTGGTTTCTCCACACCGCAGTGCATTGAGGTACAACCGTGACGAACACCGACCAACCTGTTCCCCGCATCCCCGCCACTCAGTGGCTGCAAGAGAACGCCGAAGCCCAGGCCCGACAGGAACAAGCCGCGATGATCGAGCGCGAGCGCGAGGCCGCGAAGATGAAGGCCGATGCGTCCCACATCGTGGACGTGTTCATGCTCCAGGTGTCCGAGGGGAAGAACCCCTGGACCAAGCCCCCCCGCAGCGAACTGGACCTGGGTGAGGGCGACCGGGCGGTGCTCACCATGGCCAAGGACGAGCTCGTCTCCCTCGGGTACAAGGCCCGGGTCGATCACCCGACGGACATTGGCCCCGGCGGGCGCGGTCAGATGACGGAGACCTGGACGAACGAGAAGGTCTGGAACCTCTACGTCGCCCGCCCCGCAGCGAAGTAGGTGCGCCATGGCCACCCGTGACAGGTTCCTCGAACGACTCCAGCCCGGCACCAGTGCTCGCGTCGAGTCCTTGGCAGATTTCCTGGACGCCGTAGGGGCGGGCAAGGATCTCTGGAACGGGAGCTCCACCGGAGCGGTGCAGTGGCAGACGGACAACGGCAGTGGCGAGTACGAGGCCCTGAAAACTCTCGGCTGGTCCGCGGGGGGCGACTACGGGTCGTACGGGATGGAGTGGGTTTTCGTGTACAGCCCGCACCCGGGGTGACACGACCGAACCAACAACCGCAAAGGGCGTAACGGACATATGGACAAGATCACATTCAGGTTTACGGGGAACTCACCGCTGATGATGCACTCCGACCGGGGTGCCAACCCCCTCGACCCCCAGGCCAAGGAGATGAAGAAGCTCACGTCGCAGCGGCAGAAGACCGACGACATTCACGAGGCCATCGCCCGGATGGAGTGGGAGCTCGGGATGTACTTCGACAAGGCGTCCCACGGCCCGTACATCCCCACGGCGAACCTCCGCGCCACCATGGTGGAGGGGGCGAAGTTCAACAAGCTTGGTCAGGCCATGAAGAGGGCGACCCTGATTCTGGTGGAGAAGGCCAAGCTGGAGTACACGGGGCCGCGCACCATCCCGGACCTGTGGGATGCTGGGGAGTACCGAGACGTTCGCTCCGTCGTCGTCGGCACCGCGAGGGTCATGCGCTGTCGCCCTGTGTTCCCGTGCCCGTGGTCGGTGAGCTTCGAGCTCATGTACGACCCCACGGTGATCCAGCGGCCCACCATCATCACCGCCGCGGAGGCCGCAGGGAACCTCGTGGGCCTGGGAGACTGCCGCCCCAACTGCGGCGGGTCGTTCGGTCGATTCACCGTGGAGGCCAAGTGACGGGCGAGCTCGCAGTGGCAGGCACCTCCGACAACATCCCGGCACGGGCAACCGCTGCCATTGACATCGCGGACCGGAAGTTCGACTTCGGGGACACGATCACACGGGATTGGATGGAGACATCTTTCGGCATCATCGTCCCCGAAGTCGCGAGCCGGGACGAGATCCAGTCCCTCATGTTGGACTTCCTCAGGGGCTGGGACATCTTCTCCCGTGGGCTGCTGCACCACCACAAGAAGGCGTTGCGGTCCATGGGTCGGGGGGAGTGGCGGATCGTCATGCCGCAGGATCAGGCCACGTACGCCCTGGAGAAGACCCAAGGGGACATCTCCAGGGCCATCTCCACTGGGCGGCGGATCGTGCAGAACACCCGTACGGATCTGCTCTCCGACGCGGAACGGAGCGCCCACAGGGACGCCGAGGGGCGGATCGCTGCCCTCAACGCCCTCCAGCGAAGGGTTCTCCCGACCCACGGGAAATAGGTTTCTGGCAAGGCAGGGCTCGGCAGGGCAGTCGGGGCAGGTCGAGGTTAGGCAAGGCGTGGTGCGACAGGTCCGGGCTTGGTAAGGCAAGGGCTCGTGGCCCCGGAGCAAAACGGGGCGTTTCTTCCCATCCCATCTTCTAGGTGGGATGGGACGAGGCTCGGCATGGCTGGTCCGGGTTGGGAGTGGTCTGGCTAGGTAGGGCGAGGTCGGGCAAGGTACGGCGAGGTAACCCGTGGTCCCGGGGTCATACGGGACGCTTCCTCCCAGTCCATCCTCACGGGTGGGTTGGGACGAGGCAAGGCTGGGTACGGCATGGTCTGGCGTGGTAGGGCATGGCGCGGCTCGGCTCGGTATGGCAAGGAACCCGTGGCCCCGGGGTGATACGGGGCACCTACCTACAGAACCCCACCAACCGCGCCCGCACACCCTCAGGGTCGGTCTTCACCTCGGACTCCCACAGAATCAAGCACTGGATGCCGATGTCGGCGTAGGCGTCGATGAGCTCCTGTGCATTCACGGAGGGCGACCGTCCTGTACGGCGTTTCCCGTGATGGTAGTCACCGAAGGCTTCGACCACCTTGGTGACGCCCCGGTACGGGTGCTCAGGGTCCGGGCCGGGGACCAAGAAGTCGGGGTTCTTGTGCCCACCGATCCTGTCAGGGTGCTTAGGTGACCTGAACTTGGGAAGGTACCTCCACCACACCCAGTTGCCCGTGAAGATGAGAGACGGGGCCAAATCCCACACCCGTTGCTCGAACTTGTTGGGGCCGGGGCGTGACGGGCTGATCTTCCTGAACAACTCCAACACATAGTCACGGTTGCCCATCGGGTTGGGTGTCCCGTACTTGGCCATCGACCACGCCTTGAACGCATCCGAGGTGAAGTAGTAGTCCGTCCCGAAGGACTCTTGGTTTGCAGCCCTGATCTTTTCCTGTACACCTTCGCACTGGAGAGGGTGGGGTGCGCCATAACGGTCCCTACAGGTAGCCATTCGCTTCATCAGGAATGACTCCAACTGAAGGGGGTGGGCAGCCTTGTACCGCTGCATGAACGTCGCTACAGTCTTCTCCCAATGGTCTGAAATCTTCGATGGGTGATCCACCTGATACCGCTCCATGAGCGTGGCCTTGCGACGCTCATCCATCTCGGCCGCTACGGTCTCACCACCCGTAGCCTTTCGGTACTTGGCAGCGGTTGTCCCATGGGCCGTGACAAGATGCTCGGCCAGTTGAAGGAACCGCTGGCCACAGAGCTTACAGGTGACGAACAACCTCCCCTCGGCATCGTCCGGGAGATGCCCGAACTCGGCCTCCCGCTGCTCACGCCACCCACGCTTCCGCCATGCCGCCCAGTCTGCCCGGGTGAACGTGCCGGGGCATGAGTTGACGTGGAGCCCCAACTGTGGCCCCCGCATGAGCTCCCCACAGGACGGACAGGGGTAGGTTTTCTCAACCCGGTCCTGCTCTGCCCGCCAAATCTGCCACAGGTCACACGCTTGGGCATGGACCCGTTTTCCGTTGGTGTCTTGGAACCCAACCCCGCACCCCTCGCACTTCACAGGCAACGCCCGCTGATACACCCACCATTGAGGGCAATAGTCACGGTGCCTGGAACTACCGTGCCGCTTCCCACAGACACAGGTGGCGTCGTCAGGGGGGTCGGGATGGGTCAGGATGATGCTGTCCGGGTTGGGTGGCCCAGAGCACACCAGCCTGTGACCCACCACCTCGGTGGTCTGGATACGTGACCCACACACACAGATCCGACCGCCCGGGGTCAACTTGACTGCTCGGTCACAACCCTTCTTGTGCGACCGAAGGGACCGCTCTGTAGGGAACTCTTGGCCACAGGGGCAACTGAAGTCTGCCATGGACACTCGCCTTTCAGAGAGCATCCTAGCACAAACCACAATCCATGCAACGGCCCCTAGAGGAAATTCCTCGGTGAAAGCACTGATTTTCCCACGGCAGGTCCAAATGCCGAGCGCACGCCAATGCCGTATTTGGGCATTTGGAGGCCGCGCATCCATTTCACGGTCCGGGCTTTGGCTTCTGCGGCCTTGTCGAACTGAGACTCAGCGTTCTGCTTGAGGCTCTCGTACTTCGAGCTCTTCTCGATGGAGAGGGACACTCCTCCGATGGAGTAGTCGAACTCATCGGCCACCCAGTTGGTGGCGAGGGCGAAGCAGGCGTGGGTGATCGCCTCCCAGAGGATGGCCGTGCGCCACTCGGGCTTCTGTTGGATCAACTGTTCCAGGGACATGCCTCCCGTGTTGGGGGGCATCATGTTCCACCAGTCCAGGCCGCGCTCGATGTACTCCGCGAGCTCGGCATCCTCCCAGATTTGGCCGAACACCCGGTTGTAGCTGCCGATGTTGCCCTCGGCCTCCGGGGGACGGAAGTGGTAGAACTTGTCCGGGGAATTTCCCCAAACATTCCGTGTGGTTGTGGACACGAAACGGTGATGGTCCGACACGGTGATGTCATACATGAACTGCCGTGAGGGGAGTTCTGTGACAGACAGCACGGGGAGGTAGAGGATGGAGTCCCCGACGACAGAGAGCACAAGGTCACCCGGCTTGAGGGTCTCGGCATGGACCTTGTCCCCTCTGCCCAGGCCGACGTAGACAGGGTGACCTCCCGTGAGGACGCCCGTGCCTACGGCATTGGTGACGGCCACAATGCGTTCCCATGGGACTTCGTTGCGGAGGACAGCCTCCACCCGTTTCCACTCCACGGTGCCCTCTGGGGAGACCGAACGCACCGTGAGGGTACCAGCACGGTAGCTGTCCCGGATTTTCTCTCGCTGTGCATCGGTCAACATCCAAGTTCCCTTTCGGTCCAGACAGTGAATGACCAACCTTGGTCTACGGCGAACTCGCGGGCTTTGGTCAACCGTTGGGCTACCTTGCTGCCATCGGGTTGGGACAGCACCCATGCGGCCTTGACCTCAACCAACTCGATGACACCCGCCCGGCCCCCTGTGTACTCCACGATGAAATCGGGCAGAATCCAGTGCCCATCGGGGAGGGCCAGCACCCGTTCATGTTCGTAGCGAAGCACCAATGGGTCCGCCTCCAGAGCATGGATTGCAGCCACCTCATAGGAGCTTCGGGCATAGGCTCGTGAATGAATCCCCTTGGGGGTGTCCACCCATTGAGCTTTCCCGCGGAGGTACCGGCCCGGGTGGTCTCTCAGGCGCTGGATCTGTGCCCGTGAACGCTTTGCACGCTCCTCGGGGGACGTGTGAAACGCCATGATCTTCGCCAGGATCACAGGGTCCATCCAGTTCCGAAGGGCGTGCTCCCCTGCGGCATGGCGGCGTTCAGGTGTCCACCCATCCCTGAGACGCTGACGTTCCTCCTCAGGTCGAACACGACCACGGTGGAAATCAAACATCCCTGCTGCCCACTGTGCCTCAAGCTGTCCCGGACGGGTCTTCCCTTTCCATGAGCTCCCCACCCGTACCCCGTTGGCCTTCACGGTCTCACGGGATGCCGGGTTCCACATGGCCTTGGTGAGGCGCTGGATTGACCCCAGGCCCAGCCCAGTCACCACAATCATCTCGGCCCATGAGGTTCCTTGGGAGTGGAGCTCCGTGATGATGGCGCTCCGAGCTTGTACCAGAGCCTCACCAGTCCCTTTGGTGGGCCGTCCTTTCTTCATGAAGTCGGTGTGGGATACGCCGTGTTTCGCCAGCAACGGGACCAACCTGGGGTGGGGACTCATACCTACGGATGGGTATAGCACGGAAACTGGTAGAACCTATCCGGCTATGATGCTGTGGAGCTCTTCGAGGCTCACGGTGATCCGTTCACCGTCGGCATCGAGTTCTACAAGCTCCTCCCCACCCATGCACTGGTCCCTCAGGAGCAACCGCAGCTTGTTGATCATCGTCTGCATGTTGCCGCTGTAGGTCACCGAGGTGAGACCCGAGGCCACCACCGCCCACTCCTGGACCACCACCTGGGGTGGGGAGCCTGCGAACTGCTGGAACGTCCACCGGATGCGGTACTCCCCCGGCACGGCACTGGGGGGCACCGTGAGGCTCGCGAAGTACTCCCCCACCGTGGGGTTGACCGGCACCCTGGTAGCGGACCCGATGAGAACTTCGGGGTACGGGGGTGTGGGGTCCACATAGTAGATGGCGTACGTGATTGCGTAACAATTTGCGGCAAATCCCCCGGCGTTCGTCAGGAACAGATCGAGATCCCCCTCACCAAGCGTTTGAGATGGCGAAAAGACTACAGACATGTTGCGACTCCTTTCCTCATCACCCGAACGTGGAAATCAACAGTGTGTTCCTTGCGGAAAGCAGCGATCTTCGCATACGAAGGATGGTTCTCGTTGAACCACCCTTTCACGTCCTCAACAGTATGAGAGACGGCAGAGAGGTATTTGCGAATTTCTGCTCTCGTCGGTGAGACACCCAGCACAGACTGTGCTTCGCCAACGGGAACCTGAGTCACCCAGAAATCAGGGGTGTAGGTGCGCCCATCGGACAGTGGATATCTCTGGATCTCGTAGAACCACGCCATGCCCGTGGCATCAAGCTCTTGAGCACGCTGTGCCTCTGTCCTACTCCGCATGAGCACAGACCCTTGGAACGGGGTGTCAGCTTGAGTCCTGATACCGTGCCCTGCAAGCGGGGACACAGACCTTTTCCCAGACCTGTACTCAGCCGAGATGATGGCGGAAAGTTTTCTCCCTGTCCACATGTTGATGTCCACTTTGGCGTCTCGCAGAACCCGCTCCACCAGAGTTCGTTTGCACCCAGCAAGGGATGCCACGTTGTCCCGTGTCAACATCCCCACCGTGAACTCCCGGACAATGGTGTCGGCCTGCACAGATGTGGCTCTTTGTTGGCGTGACCCCACCAGTGATCTGGTGTCCATCCTGCCATTGATGAACTTCATGAGGGTGTGCCGGTCACACCCGACAGTCTCAGCGATGCTCTGGACAGAAGCTTTGGCATCCCACATCTCACGGATTGTGGCCTGCTCTGTGGGGGTGAACACCCGAACTTGGCCCTGGGACGCTTTCCGCCCGGCTTTACTCTGATCCACGGTGATACCAAGGTCTGTTATGACCGACCTGATGACGTGGTAGGACAGCCCAACCACAGGTTCCATCTCGGTGATGGTCAACCCAGAGAGGTACATGTCCCCCAACTTGGTTTTCAGTTCAGGGGGGAAATTCCGTACCCACCCCGACCCACGTCGCTTACCGAGCTTGTGTGCCCGGGCGCGAACCGCCAGGGGGCTTCTCCCGGTCATCTCGGAGATGGCCTGCACGGAGAGCTCACCAATGACGTAGCGGTCTAGTAGACCCTCCTCGTCTGTGGTCCATGATTTGGTGGGGTCGGCCATACTAACCACCACTGATAGGAAACATTTAGATCGCCATGCCCAACCAAGACCTTCGTGACACACACCCCGATGCGATTTTGAGTTCCCGTGGCAGGATGAGTTGGAGCCACGAAAGGACTACGGGTGGTACAGCGCGGGGGCCATAGGCGACCAACCTACCTACGGCTTCGCAGAATGCCTCTTCGGGGTTCTTGGAGGCGTAGCCCGTGATGGGGTTCATCGGGACAAACACCTCAGGCCCCCTCTTCAAGAGGTACTCCTCCACGTCGCTACGGGGTCCCCAGTTGTTCGCCACGGCCAACCCGTCGATCTGGAGGGCGAGCACGGGGTCTGTACCTGCCAACCGTTTGACGGTGTCCATGTACCACTCGTCTGGCAACCACGCTTGGAGGATTTCGTTCAGGTCTGCTTTTGCGTAGTCCTGCTTGATGGCGTGGTACCAGAAATCCGTGTCCGAGTCCGACAGGTACACCCTGTACAGGTGATGCCCCATCTCATGGGCGATGATGTGGGCGTACTCCTTGGGTGGGTCGGACACGGGGCAAACCACAATGTGGTCCCGTTCGTACTTCCCACCGCAGTCGATACCTTGATCCCCTCGGAGGTAGATGGGGAGCTTGGCAGCCCCCAGCAACAGGGGGAGCACTTTTGCGGCTCGTTCCCGGTAGTGGACCAGACCAACCTTCAACTTCTCCACAGCAGTCCCGAGATAGCTGGCCCCGCTGTCCATCCCTACGAAGGTGATGCTGAAGCCACTGACAGTTTGCTGGTAGACCTCTTGGACCTCTCGTGTGGGGCTGGTGTTCTCCCGGCGCTGGGACACCCATTTGACGTACTCATCCAGGGCAGACCATGCCTTACGGGCTTCTCGCTTCACCCTGTCAGCCCAGGGCTTCTTCTCACGGGTCCACTTGTTGAGGATGGATTCTTTCGCTTCAGCCTCGGGAAATCTGCCGTCCCACTTTGTCATCCAACTGTGGAGACTCTCATAGGGGACGCTCCCCATTTCGCTGTACAGGGGCCAGTACCCCTTGCGGAGTCGGGTGTCCCAGTCCTTGTGCCACTCCCTCACCTGGGGGTCGAAGTAGCTGTTGTACTGGGTGTCCCCGGTGAAGACGTACCACATGGTGTCAGTCATCCCTTTCAGGAGACTGCCCATGGTCTGATGGTAGTGCTCCCGCCACGTCTGGACGGCGGTGTGGAACTTGGTCAAGTCCTCGTAGGTGGCCACACGGTCTACGTTCTTCAGCAACATGAGGAACTCCTTGCGGAGAGCCTCAATGTTGCCCGTGTCGAAACCAACGGTGAGTGCCTGGAGGTACCGAGAGGCGACGCGGGATGGGGAGGTGCGGTAGGGGGTCACTGAACGAACCGGACCCTCAACCCCAGGTCACTGGGACGGAACACGGCAGTGAGGGTGTTTTGTTGGACGATGACGTTGAGAAGTGGGTCGGTCCCCCGGCACTCTACATACAGGATGGCCCCATCGTCCAAGGACGTAGGGACGGTGTAGAGGTAGGTGTAACGCCCAGCTTCCGCGGGTGCAACAGGCACCATGGCCACCCCGTCCAACAACACCGTCCGGTAGCCCGAGTCGGTGAAGTAGAACAGGGTGACGTTGGGGCTCGTGACCACCAACGGGGAACCGCTCGCGTCCAGGAAGAGTGCCTGGAACGTGTACGGCTCACCGATGTAGACTGGGGAGGACATCACCAGGGTGAGGCTGAAAGCCTACCTAGCGATGTGGGGCGATCAGGTGAGGGTTTCGATCTCGACGAGGACGGCTGCGTCCACCGTGGGGGCCGACCAGCCCGAGCCCGTGCGGACGCGAACGTCGATCACATCACCGGCCACGAAGGGGTAGGTCCCCGACGCGAAGGTGATGTACTCCTTGGTGTCCGTGGCGATGAGGGTCACGATCGTCGCGGCGTTGAAGATCGTGCCGTTCTTGTACACGCCGAAGATGGCGCTGCTGCCTGCGGCGGCATCCGAGAGGTTGACCGAGAGGCCCACCAGCGAACCAGGACGGAGCGCCGTGACGCCCGCGGTCACGGCTGAGACGCCGCAGAACGGGATCTGCACCGGGGTGGACGACGCGGGGGTGGCGTTGTCACCCGCCGCGATGTTGGGCTGTCCGAAGTGGAGGAGCTCACGGGGACCCGATACGGGGGAAGCCCCGACGGAACCGAGTGCGGAGGGGGCTGTGGCCCCGACGGCTGCGTGGATGGTCATGGTGTCTTGGTCTCCTTGGGATCAGGTGGTTCAGTACACGCCGCCAGCGTCGTCGTACACGGTCAGGGCCGAGCCCGCGGTGCCCCGGTACGAGAAGGTCGCGGCCTTGAAGCCCGCGATCTTGCCGAAGGAGAGGCTGGTGTAGAAGGACGAGTCCGTGGGGAGCACGTCGTGGAACGCGGAGTCGAAGCACGCCGCGTTGAACGTGGTCGGGGCACCCTGTGCCGTGAAGATCGGACCCGCACCCTGGATCTGGGTGCCAGCCGGGACCGTGTAGGGGGTGCTCGACAGGATGCGGAGCACGTCAGCCACGGTGCCGGTCGAGATCGAGCCGCCCGCCGAGGTGAGCTCCGTGCCCGCGCCGCAGGCCGCGACGAGGATCACGTTGATCGCCGCGAGGTCGAGGGACAGACCCGCGCGCATCCGAACGAGGATGGCCGCTGCCACCACGTTCGCCTGTGTCGGGGTGACGGCCAGACCGCCCACGCCGTCCTGCTGGACGTTGACGAGGATGTACGCCGCGAGGCCCTCCTTGGCCGCGGTGAAGGTCTTGACATCGCCCGCCGTGGTGAGGACCACGTTGTTGGTCACCGGGGCGTTGATGTACTTCGGACCCACGGGGGACGGGTCCGTCACGGCGTTGGCCTGCGACTTGTTGGGCCACAGGTCCGTGATCTGGAGAGTGGAGTCGGGGATGTCGGTGCGGGCGAGGCAGATGAACGGCATTGGGATGTCTCCTGGTTGATTCGTTTCCGCCGGGGTGGCGGGATTGGGGCTTCCAGCGGGGGAACGAAATCCGCCCTACCAAGGGCTTGCGAATAGAACGGAAAACGGTTGTGGGGGTCTGGATTGGAGTCCCGTGAAGACCCTCCATGACTTGGTAGCCCATACAGGCTAGAAACCGACTGGTCAGGCGCTGTTCACCACGGCGATGCGGACTGTGAACAGGGGGTTGGCGTTGGGGGAGGCGATGAAGAACTCAGGGACACCTGACCCAGTCAGACCGAAATCCCGGTCCGCCTTCACCACGGTGGGGGGCATCCCAGGGTGGAACGAGGCGAAGATGGGGGGGTCACCCGCTGCCCCAAGGTTCTCCAAGGAGATCGAGGTGGAGTACGCCGGGACCAGGAAGTTCAGCACTGTGGGGGGCATGAAATCCGGCATCGCTGCGGGCCATGCTGCGATGCCCATGTTCGGGGCCTTCCCCGTCACGGTGAACACAGGCTCCTTGGTGGTGAAGAAGTCGTAGGGGGGCACGATCATGATGGGACCGGGCGGGTTCCACCCACCCGTGGCCGGGTTCCACAGCGAGATGCGGAGGAACAGGGTCTGGTCATCCGTCGGGAGGTACGACGTACCCGGGGGTTGTGCCGGGGTGGCGAAGTCGTCCAGGTCGAACACCATCCGGGTGAGGCCACGGTTGGTCTCCTCCACTGCGGGGAGCCTCCGGGACTTCAGGGACGGGGAGATGAAGGTCGCCCCGGACTGCACCTCGAACATGGGGAGGACACCGCCGCCGCCGACGCCAGCCACGTTGCCGTAGGCGTCATTGAGACGTGCTGCCCCCAGAACTCGGATCTTGGGCACCCCCGCCATGATGGGGAGGACCATGTTGATCTGGTTCTGGGAACGGTACTGGATCGAAGGGATCTCTCGTTGACGGGTCACTTGGTCTTCTCCTCACGGATCTTGGGATCGTAGGACGCGGTGTTCTTGCCCTGCGACTCCGCGAGGGACTTGGCCTCCGACCAGGACTCCACCCTCTCGCCACCGACGTTGGGAGCGAGCTTGATGCCAGGGGCCTCCCGCTTCCGCTCGGTCTGCTTCTTGTCGAGGATGCGGTTCTTGAGGGCCATCTGACCCTTGATCTTGATGTTCTTCCCGGGCCAGTCATCCCCCTTGAGGATGAAGTTGGTCGCACCGATGGTGCGCTTCCCGTTGCCGTTGCACTCGGGGCAGGGCTGCGGGTTGGAGCATTCAGCCATCGGGCGGGACATCTCGAACTCGTTCTCGCAGGCTTCGCAACAGTAGCTGTAGGTGGGCATCAGGAATCTCCTCCGAGACCGTACCCCTTAGGAGGGTGCAATTTCCTTGGGTGTTTGAGTGGGATGTGCTCTCTGAACAGAGGCATCTGACATGAGGGGATCCTGAGCACAGCCCTCAGGTACCCACCAGAATCGTAGTGATGCAGAGTGGGATTCATGCCCATCCCCTGCCACAACGGGAGGGTCACCTCCAAGTTGCCAATGTCCTTCTGTGTGATACTGAACGACCCACCGATCTTCCCCCGGCACCTCGGCCACCACCCATCCGTGTCACACAGACCGGCAAGAAACTCCCCAGGGTGCCGAATGGCACTGAGATCCCATCCAGATTTCAGTTTGACGGCACCAAACACCCGAGCAGCATTCCTACTGTGGACACTGACGTAGGATGCCCGTGCTGCGGGATGGACTTGGAAATGGGGGGTCAAAGTGATCGCCTTGGGGATGAGTGCCTGGAGCACATCGGCGTAGGCACCATCTGCGAGCCCAACACAAATGCGGACACCGGCTGAGTTCACGGACCCGTCACCACACACCACCCCTGCGAGATAATCCACCAGTCGCCGGTCCAGAATCTCGCAGGGGGACAGCAACCCTGCATTTGCACAACCTTTGCCACAGTAGAATTTGGCCAAAGGGTTGCGTTTCTGAAGAGTTCTGACAACACTCACGACCTTGTCGAAGGGTGTCATACAGATCGGGCATGTCATGTTCAGGGTAGGCCGCATCACATCTTCTTTTTCACATACTCCAAGATCGAATATACGTGTTTGCAGACCCGGTTCTTCCCCCTGGGGTCTTTCACCCCAGGTGGCATTGCCGTCCCACGGGGCTTCCCAAGAAGGTAGCCGTCATCCTGTGCGTGGTGCTCGGGTCCCTGGAACTGCCAGAACCCACAGGTGCAGGACACCTTCATGTCCATGTCCGAGAGCTTCACGACACCCTCGGGTGCCGTCGCCTGGACCTTCACCGTGTAGGAACCACCGTCGCTGCTGGGGACCTTGAACTGGTAGGACCGCTTCTCATCGTCGGACTTGAACGGCGAGGGCTTGATGGACTTCGCCCGTGACTTGATGCCGGGGTCACACCCGTTGAGGATGTCCGCCATCTTCGCCGCCACCCGCACAGCCATCGCCTCCTTGTTGGCGAAGTCGTGGCCGCTGGGGATGACCTTGGCTGAACCCGGGTTGTTGTCCACCTGACCCACGTCCAGCTTCTCGCTGGGCTTGCGGTTGTTCCGGTCGGTGTCCGGGTACCTGAGGGTCGGGGAGTACGGCGACGGCTCACCCAGGTCCCGCACCCCGTCACCGGGGTCCAGGTTGTCGCCGGGCCGGAATGTCTCACGGTAGAAATCCGCCGTGCGGTCCCCACCCTCCACGTAGCCAAAATCCTTGTCAGCGAGGGCGAAGAAGGCGTCGATGTCGAGCTCGCTGTCGAAGCTGGCCCCGCGGAGGAACGTGAAGATCGGCACGGTGCCCTCTCCCAGGACGGGTCCACCCGAGAGGTCCATCTGACGGATCACAACGTCCTGGTCATGTACCCCCAGGATGTAACCCACTCCGTACACGGAGTGGGTGAACGGGATGAGGGTCTCCTGGGCCTTCTTCTCCCGGTTGTCCCGGGCACGGTCTGCGTTGGAGCGGTAGCCCCCAGCGGGGAGTCGGTTGAACCGCCACCCGGACTTCTCACTGTTGCGGCGTTCCTTCTCGCGCTTGAACGTGGGGTTGTTCTTCTTGTGGAGGTAGTCCTTCTTGGCCCGTGTCTTGATCTTCCCGCGGTGCCTCAGGTAGTACTTCTGGGCGTAGAGCTTTGCCTCACCACGCTGGTCCCTCTGGCGCTCGGAGTACGTCGGGAACTGGTTCTTCGCCTCAGTCCTACGGGGGGTGATGTTGTTCTTGAACGGGTGCCCGTACTCCTCACCCGGCTGGCCCACCGTGCGGACAGGCACCTTCTGGCCGTCTTCCGACGGTCCAGGTGCGTTGAACGCCCAGTTGCCAGGGGTGTGCTGTTCCAGGTTCTCCTTGGAGTCCGTGGACTGCGGTCGTGCCCTGGAACGGTCACCCTTTGGGGACTCCCCCGGCGGGTGCTCCACGGTGTCCCCGAGAGACTTGTAGATCCCCTTGGTGGGCTTCTCACTCGGGTACGTGCGGTAGCCCGAGAGCTCACCAGCCGGTGCCCTGTACCCACCCATCCGGGCCTCACCGCAACCCCCAGGCTTGAACGGAGGGTTGGGGGTGTACGGGTACGGGTACACCGTCACCACGTTGAGGTGGTCCTCCACAGGGGCCACCACCACCGAGAGGTGGCCCTTGGGATCGTCGAACCGGGGGTCCGCCCGGAACTGGTCCATCACCCGGGTGTTGCCCTTGGCCCTCGCCTCCATCGCCACGTCCCGGAACCGTTCCACGGACTTCTGCACCTGAGGGACCGTGATCCCACGGAGGTCCATCCGGTACTGGGCGTGTGGCGTGATGTGCAGCGGGGAGAACGGAGGTGCCCCCCGTTCCTTGTTGGCCTTCGGGTAGATGATCGCCGCCTGTGCGTTGGTCAGGTCCCGGTCGCTCTCCACGTCCCGAATGAGGGCTTCCTGGTCACGGACGTTCTGGACGTTCGAGAGGATGCGGTCCACCACTTTGCAGGGACCACCCTTGATGCCAAGGGGAGGGTACAGGTCTGCACGTCGGGAGCTCATACGGTCACCTCGGTCTGGCGGGCCTTCCGCCTCACCCAAGCCTCTCGCATTTTGGCGCGGGTCTCATCCGATCGCGGCACACCACGGAGGTGTGTGTGGAACGACCCCCCTCGAAGTGCCCGCACCGCGGCAGTCGCATCGGCAGCGGCCTTGATGTGCTCAGGAGACTTGGGCTTTCCCTTGTTGCCCTGACCCGCACGGCTCGCAGCCTCTCGGAACTCGGGGGTGTTCGCCACGGCCAGCTTCGCCTGTCGCATCTTCTCGCGGGTCTCGGGAGAGACACTCCACCCCGTGTCCCCACCAGCCTCAAGGTTGTAGCCGTGGGGACTCAGAGTGTCGAGGGTGCGAATCCAGTGGCGCTCCTTCTCATCGAGCTCCTCCTGGTTCGTGGCGGTGTCGATGATGGACTGTGTGAACGACTGCGGCCCGTACTTCTCGATGGCGTTCCGAAGGGCACCGCCCAGTGGGGCGCACTTGTGACTCGCCCACCGTTGGGCCAGCGTGCGAATGGTCTGCCCCACGTAGGACTTCCCACTCGGGATGCAGAACACCCGATACACGATGCCGTAGGAGTTGTGGCTTGTTGGCGACATGTAGGTCAAACACCTACGTTAGTTTGCATGTAGAGCCGGTCGTCCGTGAGGGCCGACGGAGCCACCGCCACGATGCCGAAGTACAGGAACGGGACGACGATGGGGTCACCGTTGGGGAACAGCCCTCCGGGGTTGACCGCCGGGTTGCTCTCGTCCTCGACGGTGGGCAGGCCGTTCTCGCTCACGTAGAGGAAGTCCTGGGGTGCGTACACCAGGGGGACCAGCGGGCCGGGGCCGTGCCTGGAGATGTACGTGTACCGCTCGTAGGACGTGGTGGCGACGAAGTTCCCACCGAAGAACAGGGTGATGAACTTGTACCTCGCCTGACTCGGGGTCATGGACGTGTACTGGTCCGCGGGCTCGTTGGACCCCCACGGGCTGAACCCGCAGTACCGACCGTCCGCGATGGTGACGCACGGCTCACCCGACCCGTCGTCCACCCAGCGGACGAACGTGCCACCAGCCCAGCCCGCCGCGGCCATGGCTGCGTCGATCTTCATGGGCATGGAGTCGCCCTTGTGGAAGACCGAGAGCTCGCGCTCGGTGGTGTACCCGTTGAGATTGGTGATGTTCCGAGCCATTACAGGTTCCCCTTGGGCTTCACAGCCTTCGGAAGGTCATCGCGATCCACAGGCACGCCCCTGACCTTTGGCTGCTCTGTCACGATGATGTTGCGGTTGAGGGTGGAGAACTGCTTCCCACCGGGCTTCTTCTCGATCTCCGTGGGCGTCGGGGGGGCGTGCTTTGCGTCCGACCGAGCCTGTGAGACGGAGAGGGTCGAGTTGTCCATCTCCTTCACGGACTTCACCGCCGTACCTGGGAAGTTGGACAGGGCCTTGGACTGGGCGAACTCACGGGTCTCGCGCTTCTTGGGGTTGTCGAAGAAATAGCCCTCCGCACTGGGGGCCACACCCTCGGCCTGCGCCTGGAGGTACCTCTGGGCCACCCGTGCCGCTGCGGTGTCCTTCTTCCGAGGCTCCGAGTACGGGTGGGACTTGGTTGCCTCGTCCACCACGTAGC
>Ga0209170_1000107_pt1 | contig 42767 bp, 38 predicted proteins | sample KloWWTKNB14_bulk_FD_187178 | JGI IMG/M metagenome (GOLD analysis project Ga0209170, IMG submission 187178) | Active sludge microbial communities from Klosterneuburg, Austria, studying microevolution and ecology of nitrifiers - Klosterneuburg... | ecosystem: Engineered > WWTP > Aerobic digester >...
TACGCCCGGTCGGGCCGTTGGGCTACGCGCCCGTTACCAGCTGTAGCTCGCCAGGTCCTCGTCCTGGTTCCGTGCCGGCGCTTCCCAGTCGTCATCGTCGTCCGGGGCCGCCTGCTTCGCGTCGAGGATCATCCCGAGCGTAGCCGCGGCGTGCACGCCCATCTGGACGAGGAACCGCTGGCTCGCACCCTTGACCTCGTCCGTGTCGGCGATCGCGTTGATGCCCGCCAAAACCTCGCGGATCGCAGGCGCACGGTTCGCACCGAGCGACGACTTGCCCTTGCCGACCAAGAACGCGAAGTGCGTGAACACGTCGAGCGGGTTCGCCAGGTCGAGCTTGTTTTGGTTGATGCGGGCCGCCTCGAACAGCGTGACTTTCACGTCCGTCGTCAGCAGGTCCGGGCGCACGACCTTGCGGATGCCGTCGAGCACGACCTTGCGGGACTTCTGCGTCGACTTCTCGCGGAACCACGTCTCCATCGCTTCGTCGAGCCCGCTCGGGCCGCCCGTCAAACCGAGGTAGAAGTCCTCTTCGATGACGGCGCCCATCAGCGAGACCACACGCGCGTCTTCGAGGCCGAGGCCCGCCATCGCCGCACCGATGTCCGAGATCCGGTACGCGAACGGTGTGAACTTGTTCGCCATGTCGGCCATCTTGATGTGCGCCGACAGCCACTCGTCGCTCGTCTTGACGAACGTCTGCGTCATCTTCTTCTCGACCGTCTTGCCGTCCTCGAAGATGTTCTCGGCCCACGTGTCCGAGTCCGCCGTGATCGCCACGCCCCGGATCGCCAAGGCCGCATCCAGCACGCGACCGCCGCACACGCCGGCTACGGCAGCCCGCAACTCGACCTGCATTGCAGTCGCCATCTCGATCGACGGGACGACGTACATGTTCAGCGTGTCGCCATCCGCATCGCCACGGTTCACGCCCCGGAACTCCATCCGGTTCGCCAGGACGAGACTGCGCGTCAGGTTCCGGTTGAACCGGATGCACGCCACGTACGGCAGCACGAACGGGTGACGCTCGATGAGCACGTACACGAACTCCAGGTCGGCGACCTCGGGCTCGTCGATGTGGTCGAACGCGCACGCCGCGCGTGCGGCCTCGAATAGACGCTGAGCGACAGCCCCGTCCGGGTGCACTTCGATGACGCCAGGCTCGACGCGATCCGCAAGCACGACCTTAGCGGACACGCCAAACCGCACAGCGTGCAGCTGGTTCGTCTTCTTCGAGATCGAACGGTCGTGGGCTTGCCTAACGAACGACTTCAGCAGCTTGCGTGCCGCCGGGTCGCCGAACTCCTGCGCCATCGACGCATCGCACGCCAACCGAATCAGGTCGCACGCAGTCGCCACGAGCCCGAGGGTCTCGATGCCGAAGCCGTCGAGGTGAGCCGAGCCCGCCAACACCCGAGGGTGCACCCACACGGGACCGATGTCGCCGCTCGACAGCAGCACGCCTTGCGGGAAGCGCTCACGCGCTTTCTCCAGCAGGTCGCTGTCGTCCAGCCCGCTCACGTCGAGGTCGAGAGACTCGACACCGATCGCGCACACCGGCTTGGGCTGCGGAGCACGCACCAGCGTCGTCTGGGCGACCACGCTCGGCTTGCGAACAATCGCCAACGCCGCATCGATCTCGGCTTGCAGCACGTCATCGATCAGGTTCGGTGCGTATGCGTTCATCGCAGCCGTCACTTGCTCGGGGGTCGGGTTCTTCTTGTACGCCATCTTAGTACGCCTCCGCCATCTCGTCCGCAAACAGGTCATCGAAGTCGATGATGTCGTCATCGTCCTCGTCCGCTTCGCCGGTCCCGACCGGCTCCCCTTCGTTCATGTCGACCTGGCCCGCCACCGCGTGGAAGTAACCGAGCAGGTTCGCCCGCCGCTTCACGCCCGGCAGCAACACCTCGTTCAGCCACGCGTTGCCGTTCTCGAACGAGCCGAGGAAGCCGATCTGCGGCATCGTAAGGCCGCTCGACCCAACGCTCTGGGCAACCGGGCTCGCCTCGATCTGCACGCGCACCACGCACTTGATCGCGTGCGGGTCGATGGTCGTCACCGACCGGTCCAGCTCGTTGAACACGAGCGTGATGCCATGCGGATACCGCTTCAGCAAGATCGGCGGCTGCTCTTCGTCCTCGTGCTCGGGCAGCGTCTCGCTTGGCGTGTGCTTCTCCTTGCTCGCCTCGTAGCTCGACCGACACATCTCGGTCCGCACAACCGCGACACACGGCTCGCACTTCGAGACGTACTCCAGCGCAGCTTCGCTGTCCTTGACGATGCCGGGCGCCCCGATGATCAGCCGCGGCGTCGTGTCCGTGACGCTATTCGCCATCACCTTGACCGACACACCCGCCGCCTCGGCCGGGCACACGAGACCCTTGCCGAAGCCGCGCAGCTTCATCTCACGCTCGAAGTACGCGTTCACACGCACCTCGTAATGCGCTCGCTTCTGCTTCCACGGGTCCATGATCTCGACGACCTTCGTGACCACGCCCCAATCGGCCTTCGAGTCCCACGTGTGCTCGTTGTCGCCGACCCGGAACAACGCTTGACCCGGGGCGACCCGTTCGCCCTCTTCGACGAGCATCGTCGCGTCGAGGTACTTCGCCATCGCCTCGTCCGACATGTGGCGGAAGTTCTTCGTCGCCACGACCGACTCCTTCAGGTAGCCACGCACCGAGTCGAGCAAGGCCAACGGTGCGTACACCGAGCCGTCGTTCGATTCCTCGAACTGGCCGATCACCGCCGGCAGGTCGAGGTACGACTCGTTGTCGGTGTACAACGCGTACGTGCCGGGGTCGACACGCCAGTGCTTCGACGACTTGCCGAACGCCTTCACGTGCAGCTTGCCGGCCTTGTCGAGCCACATCTGCAGCCGGAACGCAATCGCCGCGGCCAAACCCACGTACAGCTCCTTCATCTGCTGGTGCCCGCACACGAACGTGCCGACAACCGTCATCGCATCTTCGTCGCCCGCAAGCGCCAGCGCAACGAGGTCGTTCTCCTCGCCCAGCGTGCCCGCAGCAACCAAACGCTTGATGCTGTCGCCTCCCTCCGCTACCAGCCGCTTGCGGAGCCCGGTACCCACTCGCCCGACCATCTCGGGCCGCGCCTTCGTCACCTCGGTCAGCGAGACTGAGACGACGCCGCACAGGCCGCTCGCCCGGAACGCCCGTGCACGCGGCGTCAAGCTCGCGTTCGTGTGGTCGTCCTTCGAGGGTCCGAACGCCCGCCCGTAACCGCACAGCTCGTCGGGACCGTTCACGGCTACCCGGTTCGCGATGAACCGCACGACCTCGGCCGGCGACAGCACGCGTCCGCCGAGCAGCTCGTTGTAGTAGTAGCCCGCCCCGATGAGTGCAACCGGCCGCAAGACGGCACCGTTCAGCTCGATCGTTCCGTCCGTGACGAACTTCAGCCGTTGCGGCCGCGACTCCTGCCACTGCGCGTAGAACAGCACCGTGTCTTCGTCCTCGTCGTCACGCGCCACTTCGACGCCGGCTTCGAGCTGCTCGGCGTTCGAGCACGCGTCAAGAACGCCTTCCTCGAAGCCGTCGATGTCCGTGATCGGCTCGCCGTCGACCTGTGCGTGCAGGACCTCGATCGCCTCGTCGATGACGAAGTCAGGCCGGAGTTCGGTGATCAAGTCGAGCACCTTCCGCTCCGAGCCGTTGACCGGCTTCGCGACGTACAGCCGACCACCCGTCCGGGCATACGCCAGGACCGAGTGCGCTGCCGCGTCGATGTCGTACAAGTCGCCATCCGGGCTCATCTCGCCCAGGCTGTCGATGTAGTTCGGCTCCGTCTCCAGACCCGTGAAGACCGACTCGATGTCGGCCGTAGGCTCGCCCAACACCGTGAGCTTCTTGATCGCCGTGTAATCGTTGACGCTAGTCATACGTGCTCCTAACCGATGCGAAGCCGGCGCGTGCCGACCTCGACTTCGTCATCTTCGTTCTCGTCCTGTGGCGTGTCGCCCTGCGCCCGCTCCGGCAAGTCGTAGGCCGCTTCGTCCGTGAGCTTCACGACCTCGGCCGATCGGATCATCGTGACGTTCGCCTCGGTGAACTCGGCGTAGCGCGTGTCTTTCGGGACGACCCGTCGCACGCCCTGCAGGTCGCAAGCGAGCAGCAGCGCGTACTGGTTGCCACGCCACACGGCCGCTTCGCCGCTCGCCCATCGCACGCCGTCCATCACTTCGAGCAACGCCGCCTTCCACAACGGCCTCACGTTCGCTGGCATCGCCGGACCGGCCTTGCGGATCACCAAGCTCACACGCCCTTCGGGCCGAAGCTCGACGTCCTCGTGCGCCTTACCGATCCGACGCCGGTACAAGACGTCCTCGTAGCCGCCCTGTACCCACTCGGTGCGTGTCTCACCGAGCGTGATCTCGGGACTCGCCTCCGGGTCAGCGATCTCGACGATGCGCGTAACCGCAAGCCGAATCATCCCGATTGCGCCGTCCATCGACACGCCTCGCAGGCTGCCACGCGACATCGAGATGCCGACCTGCACGATGACGAGGCGCTCGCCCTGCATCCCGCCCGCCTGTTCGGGCAACGCCAGCGCAGGCGCTGGCTTCTCGATTCGCTTCGTGCCCTCTGCGGGCAACGACCAGTTGCTCAACGACATCACTCGGCCTCCGCCACGAGCCACGTGCGCCCTTGCGGGTCTTCGTACACGAGGCCCTTCGCCTGATACCGGGCAAACGGCGTCGCCCCGACCCCGTCGAACTCGATCGTCTCCTCGTTGACGACCAACCGGCCGTGGCTGTCAAACCACGTACGGGTCAAGTGCGCCTCCGCCGGGTGCGGGCCCATGCCCGCCAAACCCAGCTCGTCGAGGGCCGCGTAGGTCGCCCGGATCTCCGCATCCCATTGCGTCCATACGCGACCGCTGGCGTACCAGAGGCCGTCGACCTTTACGTCGTCCGGGTACTTCCGCTCTGTCGCCGGAGCGTGCATCGCGTACACGATCTCGGCGTGAGCGTCACCGGCCGACAGGCCCATGAGCCCGAGCGTGCGAGCCATGCTCGCGAACGTCTCCGTGTTGCTCTCCGTCTTCGTCATTTCGCTAGTCCTCCTAGTACTGCGCGAAGGCGTCTTCGCCCTCGACTTCGATGGGGTTCGGGTCCACGCGGGGCACCCGGTCTTCCTTCGCAATCCGCTCGGTCCGGCCGAAGCCGTACCGCTCCGAGTGCGCTCGGTTGGCGATCCACTCGTTACGAGCCCACTCGGCACGCATATCCGCTGCGTGTGCCGCCCGAGCAGCTTGCTGCCAGGTCGGCTTGATGCTCGTCTCACGAGCCGCCTTACCGCGCGTCGCGTACGCCCGAGCCTGGCTCGGCTGGTCAGTCGTGCACCAGCTCGGTGACGCTTCACGGATGTCGTAGTTCGGAGCGACCTGCGGACCGATCTGCAGATCCCGTGAACCGATTGCCCGCGGAGCCGGCTCGGCCCCGACTCGAACGAACACATCGACCCAACCCGACTTCGTAGCCGACCAGTTCATCTCGGCCTTCGGCCCGATTTTCTTCGCTTCCCGGCGGGCCTGAGCTTCAGGGTAGGTCCCAACAAGACGAGTGTTCTGGGGCATGTGGTTCTCCTCCTTGCTGGAAGCCTCTCACCTGCCCAGGGCCCCTAAGTCAAGGGTGGGGTCCCCCTTGGGGTGCCCTTGACTTAGGGTGGGCAGGTGAGATGCTGGGAAGCAAGAGGGGAATCACGCCCCAGAACACGGGCTTGGGACCTATCCGAAGGGCCCGCCGGGAAGACGACCCCTTCTCTTCGTCCGCTCCGCTCGCACCGCTCACGACTGTCTCGTGGCGCCTTCGCCTCGCTTCGCGAGATGTTCGCCCGCCCGATCTCACCCGAGCGTCAATTAAACGTTGACGAACCTTCAGGGCGTCATCAACGATTCGTTAACGAACTCGCATGCAGCTTAGTCGAATGACAACGATTCGTTGACGAACTCGCAGTCGATCGCAACAAACAGGCGCTGGACACGCTCGCCTCGCGCGCGTATAACCGAAGGAGATAATCGAGACGTCCGATACGCCAGCCAGCACCGTAAGGGACGACGGAACGCAACGTAGGGCTCGCCCACGGATCTCTACCGGATCTCTCATGGCGCGCACACGCCCGTAACGACCGCGACTGTCGCCTGGCGACCTCGTTCCGCTACCGCTCGTGCTCGCCCGCTCGCCTGCCCCGGCCGGGCGATCGCTCGTCCGTTCGCCCCGGCGCGCAGCGCCCCGCGTAGAGGGAAGTGGGTGGGCGAGATTGGGGAGAGCCTTGGGCTCTCTCCAAGCGAGGGGAACCCGCTTCCCAGTAAGACAAGAGGGCCTGGCCGAAGCCAGGCCCTCGTGGGCTTTAGCCCTTGACGAAGTCAAGGGCGGCGGCGATGGTCTTGAGGTGCGGCTCGCCATCGAAGAGGGCGAGGAGCGTGGGGTCCGCGGCCGCGGCCGCGAGCAGGACTTCGACGGCTGCGACGGTCTCCTTGTCGGCCTTGATGAGGGCCTTGGCTACCTTCAGCTGCTGCGCCTGCCAGTAGGCGACCTTGCGGTAGTTGATCTCGGGAGTCTGCACGCTAGTGCTCCTTTCGGTAGCGGGGCGGCTCGTGCGCCCCAACGAAGACCCGGAGCCGCGCGGCCGAACCTGGAGTGTAGGCGACTTGGGGTAGGGGCCCCGGGTCGCCGGAATGGAAGGGGCGGACGTGTGGCATAGTGGTCGTAGTGGGGAGTGCGGGCCGTCTCGCCCGCAAGGTGCACGGCTTGTAGCCGGACGTGGTCAGCGGACGCCAGCAGACCGACGGCAGTGCGGCTAAGCTGCGCGCGCTCTCCGAGGGAAGTGGGTGGGCGAGAGTGGGAGAGCCCTTGGGGGCTCTCACACGCGAGGGAACCCACTTCCAGCTAACACAATCGCCACGCCTGTAGCGTGGCGAGAGGGGGCCGCAGGCCCCCGAAGCGTCTACGACTGTCGTGTGGCGACCCCGCTCGACCTGGCGATCGCCCGCTCCGCTCGCTTCGCTCGCCCGCGCCCTCGCCCCCGCTCGCCCGCCCCGGGCTGGCCAGCAGGGTTGGGGTAGCTTTGGCACGGATGCCAAAGGTGCTCCAACCCGTCGCACCCTTCTTGGGCTGGGGGTTTGGGGGCTTGCCCCCAATCGGCTGGAAAGCTCTGGGATGGATCCCAGAGCGTGCCGACGCCAGCCAGGCCAAGCCCCGCAAGCTCTCCGAGGGAACTGGGCGGGCGCCTTTGCCCCCACAGGGGGCAAACAGGGAGCCCAGTTCCCGGCCAAGCTGCGCTGCCCACCAACCCCCGCCCCCACAGGCCAGCCCACGCTACCTGGGGCCGCCGCAGGCGGCCCCCGAATTTAGGTTAACTCGAGGTTAAGCTGCCCTGGGAAGGGCTGCTGGCGAGCAAGTTTTGACCGCTACGGGGTATAATTAACTTGCGGAGCGCGCTGGTCGCCCCGCCGGCCGCCCGGCCTACCGGGGCCGCCCGTACCAGCTAAGGAGCTAGCGCTATGTCGAACGTTTCCCCCACCTTCCATCCCTTCCGCGCCCGCCGCGACGCCGCGGGCCAGCCCTACCACCTCGGCAAGCTGGGCGCCTGGAGCAACGCTGACCGCCAGGCGGCCATGGTCGAGGCCCTGGGCACGGTCAAAGGCCTGCCGGAGGCCCTGCGGGCCATGCTGGCGGCCGTCGGGCCGGTCAACACGGGCGAGGGCTGCCCGGCCCTGCTGGACCTGCTCATGGACGGTGCCCCGCAGGCGGGCGCGTGGGCGCAGGCCCTGGCGACGTGGGACCGCCAGGCCCCCGCGCGTGAGGCCCTGGCGGCCTCGCTGGCTGAGGTCGAGGCCCTTAAGGCGGCGCTGGCGGCGGCGCAGGCCCCGGCCAAGCCCGCGGGCAAGCCCGGCAAGTGAGCCGGGGCGGCAGGCGGGGCGCGGTGCCCCGCCTGCCAGGCCCTTGCGGTGCGCGAGGTCTGGCACGGGCCGCGGGTCCGGTGGGCCTGCCAGGCCTGCGGCGCGGGCGGCGGGTGGCGGGCGGGCATCGCCCGCTAGAGGGAGGGGGCCTATGGCCCCTCCCCTCCCCCAAAGCTTTAGCGGCAGGGGGAGGGGAGGGGCCATAGGCCCCCTCTCCCATGAGCGCACACGACAGACTTTCTGAATCTAGTGCTAGCACCTGCTATCTGTATCATAGCTGCTTGATCTGATACAGACAACCACTAGAGATCGCGGGTCCCATCGAAGATCTGTTTCAACTCGGGGGTCCCAATTAGGGGCTGGCAAAACTCCAGAGGGGTGCTAGCACTTTCTATCACCAGACTCCGGGGGTTGCCCAGCTCTTTGCTGATTTTGTTGTACTGCGCTTGAGTCAACTGCGGAATGATGGGAGCACCAAAAGGTTGAGCTACCCCCTGCCAGCTTTCAGCGACCACTGTACGCCCGTTAGCGGGCCCAAAGCTCATCGAGTCGATCCGTAAAGACCCAGTACCAAGCAGCAAGTTCTGAAAAACTTCAAAATTGCTTTTAGTGCCTTTGCGCTCAGCAGACCCGTCCGGCTTATAAGTAAACGGCAAAAGGATCGGGGTGCCCGGCGGCCCGGTCTCACGGTCTCGCTGCTCCCAGTACTCGGTCAAGAACTTCTGAACACACTGCTCGTGCTCGTAACCTGTGTCATCCACCCACATCATCTACGTCCTGTTCTAGTGTGCTCGTATGCGACTTCAGCTTGTGTTGAAGAACTACGCCAGAACAGCTCACTACCCTGACCATTGGTCAATACGGGAAACGGTAAAGGCCGGCCGAAAAGCTTAGTTCCCTGTTTCCTGGCGTGGTCAAAGGCAGCACCCATGTGGACCTCGAAAACAGTTTTGCCTGGTTGAAAGTTGCTATCAGGCTTGTCCTTGTCGGTGTACCACATCAGGTGCACCTCATCATCTCAGCTTGTAACTTGACTTCTGAGGGAACAGAGCGATCACGTAGCTGAGCTTCGCGAGCAGTCCCGTTGAGGATCGCAGGAAACGGCAGCGGCGTTGTGCCCGGCAGTCTAAACCAGGTGTACTCACGATGAATCTCTGCGCGGGTCTTGTGTGCTTTATGTGAAAGTTCAGGGGTGTTGCTATCTTGAAGCCACATGATCACCACCCTTCTTTCACCCAGATCAAGCCAATCTGTATGTCGATCTCATCTTCAGAAGCCCGACCGTGCGGCTCAAGCAAAGCCTGGGCGCCGGTGTCCGAAAGGGCCGGGAAGGGCAATGGGACATACCAGCTCTCGACAGGCAAAAGAGTCTGATCGATGTGCTCACGAGAAGTTTTGCGGCGAGGAGAGCCGCCGACGTCATAAGGCAGATGTCCTTCGGTGAGCCACATCATAAGACATCCTCTCGAAGCAGATCCGCGTACCGACGTTGAGCTTCGATTGTAATCTCGCCTAGAGTGGCGCGGCCTTTGGGCTCGTTTATGTGATCCAAAACGGTAAATGGCAAGGACACGTTCTTGCGCTTGCATATGTCATTTTGAATGCGCATTTCTGCTAGTTTTTTATGCGGCTTGTAGAAGTGCCGCCAGCGATCTTCAATATTATGATTAAATTGAAACCAAACGCTTGTATAGTCCATTTTGAAACCTTACCTCACTTTGTAGCTTGGTACGCGGGTGACTACACTCCACGTGCGAGTAGTGAGGTTTGACCCAAAGACTAGGTAAGTCAAAGATCTTTAAGTGGTCTTTAGTCATAACACAAGTGTTGAAGTAAAGTTCACGTTGCAGCTTTTTATCTGGGGGTTCCCGAAGCACATCAGAGATTTGATTGGTTACTATCCACGTAGATGACATCTTTGCCCTTTTCTAGTTGTCTTCGCAAGACGTTGAGCATGTGGTTGGACTGCGTGACCAGGCCCTGAAGCCGGTCTTGCACCATGTAGCGGAAGTCGCCCTGGTGCAGCAGTTCCGCACCAGTCTTGGTTCCTCGGGGCTCACCTTTTAGGTACTGGACACGATGCCACATACTACGGACTCTGCGGAAAGAACTTGCGGAGCGGGTCGTCGCCGGAGTCCGATTGGAGCATGGCTTGGGCCAGCTTAGCTAAGTAAGTAGAGCCCAACGAGCCGATGTTCCCAACATCCCAACGGCGGTCCCACGCGTGCTCCGCCGCGGTCTTGCGGCTGTTGGGCTCAAGCAATTGCTCACGCCGAATGGGAAACGGGAGTGCCTCCTCTACAAGCCGCACACGAGCCCTAAGCTGAATCAAGGGTTCACGTCGACCTTTACGCGACGGCAAAGCTCTTTCTCGAAGATTATCAGGTAGCGCCAAAGGCCGCAGGTCGGGAATCTTAGGGTCCACGATCACGTCTCCTCAGGTAGCTGAAACACCACGTTTGTGGCAGGCGGGGGCACCTGCAGACCTAAGTTCACGTGGAGCTGGCCATCCACACGTTTGGCCTTGACAGTAGAGCCAGGAAGGCCTGCAGCCTTGAGCAGAGCCCCAACGGTCTGCTCGGTTACCCGAAGGGCTTCTGCCTGGATCTCTGCAAAGCTGCTGCCAAAATCTCTGCAAAGCTGCTGCCAAAATCTCGACCAACGTAGTGCCGAAAGTTCTGCTCCAAGACCAGCGACATCTCGCGGCCAATCTCTTCACGAGTCTTGGTGCCTGGGCCCTCAAAGTACGGGTCTTCTTCAACCTCCGGGAACAGCAGCTGCCAAGACCGTGTGGCATCGTAAGCGTGCCGAATCTCAATAGCACGCTGCAGCCCAGGCTCACCAAAGGCTTTGTGCCGACAGCCCGCGTAGATCCGGGCGTTCTCGCGATCTGCATCAAAGGCTGCCCACATGCTGGTCGGTCCTCTCAGGGATACTAGCTAGCAAGTGCTAGGATCCCGTGCTCGCTTTATAAAACTTTGCCTTGCTCGTGCGATCTTGTGGGTACTATACCCGCAGACAAGCGTGGAACACTAGCACGTGCTAGATGCTAGCACACAACAAACAAGCGTGGTATGCTGCAAGCCGAGGTGACCACTGTGATTAAGCGCGTGCTCGTGATGCCCATCTTGACGCTTCCGACGCCAAAGTTCATCGAAGCTTTTGCCGGCGAGCAGGGCCAGCTGTCCTACCCGCTTAAGGTAGTTGCCGACGCCTCCGAAGCCAAGCTTGATCAGAACTGAGCCCGACCCATGGCCACCAACAAGCCCCAGTTCAACGTGCGTCTGGATCCGGCTGCCTACACAGCAATTGACAGCTACGCGACCAGTTCGGGCATCCCCCGCGGTCGCCTTGTCGAGCGCATGTGGGAGCGGTTCCAGCTCACCAGCCACATCGCCATCCAAGAGGTGTGTGACCATCTCGAAGCCTTTGTTGTGCGCGGAGTCCCCCAACGGGACTCCGCGCCTTTGTACAAGCTGATGCTGGCCCTGCAGAGGGCCTTCAAGGACCAACTGCAGGAAGGAAAGTAGCTCCATGCCCGACACCAACCCGCCGAACCACGACGACAAAATCGTGTTTGACGTACCTGATGAGTTTCTTCAGGCACTCAAAAGCAAGATGTTTCCACCCGGAGATCAGCCACAAGACCCGTATCAAGGCTTCGACATCTCGCTGAACATGCCTCAGCCCGTGGTCTCGTTCTCGATCGACTACATGACGCAGAACCTCTGGTTCCGTCGGGGCCTGCTGCCGTCAGACCTTGAACATCTCGGCAGCGGCAAGATACCCGTTCCCGAAGTCATCTTCATGAGCATCAGTAGCCCAGAAGAAGGGGGCAAGACCCTGATCATCCACACAACGGGTACTGCCAACATCGTGGAACTCAACGGAGGCGCTGGTCGCGAAGTGGTCGCGCTTGAACTCGTCGTCGACTACAACCAGATCGAGGTGGTTGACCAGGTCGCCACCAGCAAGGAGGACTAGCCCATGACGACCCCCGACACCAGCATCGTTGCGGTCGAGGAAGGCGCCTTTGATGGGATGGCCCTCACCAACGACCAGAGCTTTCAGCTCAAGCAGCTGACTGAAGAAGTCCTGTTCCTCGAAGCCCTCCGGGGCAAGAATGCCTTGGACCTGGGCAACAAGCTCAAGCAAGTCCGCGGCCTGCTCGGCAACACGCCGGCAAAGGGCGGCTCCGCCTGGGGCAAGTGGTGCGACACGTTCATGTACACGCGCGACTACGCGGCGCGTCTCATCCAGATTGCCGACGTCTTCGACACGGTCGCGGGGGCGGACACGCTCAGCATCCGGCACATGCGTGAGATCGCTCGAATCTCTTCGGAGAGCACCGTTTCGGTTCAGCGTCTTACGGACATCGTCAACGAGCACAACCTCGGCGTGCACGACGTCCGCCACCTGGTCACCGATGCCAACGCAGGCAAAGTCGACATCGAGGCCATGATCCAGGCCAACCCCGACTTGAAGGCCGAGATCGACCGCCGGGTCAAGGATGCCAAGACGACCTCGAACCAGAAGGTCGAGCAGATGCAGACGAAGCTGCGCGAGGTCGATGCGGAGAAGGACCAGCTCGCTGAAGAGCTGACCGCCCAGCAAGAAGCCCTGCGGACCGCCAAGCAGACCAGCAAGGTCGACGTCGCTGCCATGCAGCTAGGCGACGGCGACCCGGAGAAGGGCAAGCTCAAGATCAAGCTTGAGCAAGCGACCCAAGAGCGCGACAACTTGGCGCTCTCGCTAGACCAGACCCAAAAAGCCTTGCAGAAGGTCCAGGGCAACCACGACAAGTGGGTCAACAGCCCGGCTGGTCAAGCCAAGCTCGACTTCCGCCGGCTGCTCGACGAGATGGACAAGTTCTTCAAGGACACGTTGACACCGGCTTACGTGCAGTTGCGCGCGACCAAGGTCGAAGACGATGCCCGAGGCGAGTTGGCCAGCCGCGTAGAGTTGGTTCGTGAGTGGGTCGCTGCTGTCGACGCTGCTCTGAACAACGTCGCCGGCACACCGGCTCAAACCTAGGAGGTCGGCCGTGAAGCTCGACCCTGAAACCGAGTCGATAGACCTGTACGACCCGGAAACCAGGCAGGAGGTCACCTATGGGTTGGTGGACGCTGTGGAGATGGGTGAGGAGACGTACGCTCTCTTCTTACCCGTGGCTGAAACCCACTCCGGGTATGACGACGATGCTCCCATCCTGATCTTGCGAGAGCACTATGGTGAGCTGGTCTTCATCGACGACGAAGACGAGTTCGAAGCCATCAAGCAACACGTGACTGAGCTACTAGCCGAGCCAGAAGACGACCCGGCTTAGAAGCCAGCCGAAGGTTCTCGAATCGAGGTCATCTCGTAGGGTAACGGCTCGTCGTTATCGTCTGTCAGGTCCTCGAAGTCGGTACCCTCGAACTCCCCGTCGAAGTCTAGTTCGTCACCGTCCTCGTCTAAGAAGATCGCCTCGAATTCCGCGGCGGCACTCTGGGCGAGGATGGTTCCTGTTTGGGCTTCCCGCGACTGAGCGTCGATCTGGCCGTCCACCGCATGGCCCGGAAGGGGTTGATGACGACCACGGCCCAGCTGGCGTTGAGCTGTCTCACGGAACATCTCGAAGAGCCCGAGATTGTGTGCCACGCCCATGAGCACCCAGCCCGTGATGGACCCAAGTGCTCCAGCAACCCGACCGGTGTGCGGGCCTGCAACGCGACGACCCACAGCAGCCGACGCGGCTCCCAAGGTGTGTGCACCAACAACCGAAGCTGTCAGCCCGTAGAACGTAGACACAGCCTCGTTGATGTCCCGGCGATTTGCGTGTGACCGAATCATGGCACCCGCAAGCAGAGGGTGTGCGCTTACCGCAGCCCAAAGCGTGCCTTCAGCAGCTAGCTGAACGCGAGACTGGGGCGTTGAGCTAAACCCATTGAATGCCTGTGGGGCAATCAAACCCTGCAAGAACATCCCGATGAAAGCCTGGCCCATCGGGTTGTAAACGATGCTCTTAAGCGGCGTTGCACCAACTAACGTTCGGCTGAAGTTCTCAAGGCCTACACCGCGAGCCCGTCGAGCTAGCTGTGTTGCTTGGGCGTGGTCGAACCGACGCATCACCGTGTTGTAGTGTTCGACCTTGGGGTCATGATGATCGCCGCGATACTCGTGGGTCGGCTCTGGCACCGGGCCTTGGCGTGCAGACTCAAGAGCCAGCAGCGCGTAGACCGTGTTGCGACCGACCGGCTTACCTGTACGGTCATTGACGGCCTTAGCTTGAGTGTTGACCCAACTTTCCTCGTCGCGCAGCGCCCGCTGCTTAACCATCTCGTCGTAGTCGGCGCTTGGCTCAGCCACACTGGTTCGCGTGGGTGTGACACTACGCTCGACCAGGTTGTCCCACTCGGCCTTCTCGCGTGTCCGCAAGCGAGCCAGCTGCTCTTCTTCGCCCGACAAAGCAGCAATGCGGGCCGCGCGGCGGTCCAACTCGCTTTCGTAGTCCGGCGGGACTTCACGAGAGGTTCCCGTCCGCGAACTGGGTTGATTTACCCACTCAGCTTGAGCCCGTGTGTGCTGTTCGTTGACCCGGGCCGCACGTTCTTCTGCTACGCCCGCAGATCGCTCACGTGCGATCTCGTCATGTGTCATGTAGTCACTAGGCGGTTCAGGAACGAAGTGCTCACCCAGAGTCCGGCTTGGTGTACTTGGAGTCAGCGGCGTAGGCCGTGGAACAACCGCGGGTGTCGGAGCCTCAGGAGCAGCCAAAGTGGGCAGTTCGACGCGTGCCGGGGCAATTTCTGTTTGGCTAGTAGGCGTGGCAACAGACCGAGGGGCCTCGGGCGTAGCCGCTGGAGGCTCGACACCCGCCTGAGACGGCGGTGTGACAGCCACAGGGCCTTCGTTAGCCGGGGTAATAGCAGTTCGTGTGGTTGTAGGTGCCGGTGTAGGAGCCACAGGAACCGGGCCAGGCACTGTAACTGCCGCAGGGACCACCGCCGTAGCCGTTCCGACGCCAGGAAGGTCAACGGCGGGGTGCACAGGGACACCCGAAGGAACTGTGTAGCCCACAGGGACCGACACGCCCTTAGGAATCATGCCTACAGACTTGCCTGCATCGAGTTTAGCCTGGATGCTCGCGTTGTAGCTCGCGTCTTGACCCTGAAATTGGAGCTTCATGCGCTCAAACTGTTCGTTTACGCGCTTTTCGAAGAGTGGTGTGCCCGGAACAGCGGGGTTTTTGCCTCCGCGGCGGCGCACAGCCTCTTCCGCGTCCATGCGGGTCGGCTCAGTGCGGCTGATGTTCGGGGTTGTAGCTGTCCGGGCCTGCTCTGGGTTGGAAGCTGGGGCTGCAGGGGCGGCCGAGACCACTGGAGCAGGCACAGGCGGTACGTGAGCGGCCGGAGCCGTCCGGGTGACCGGTGCAGGAACAGCTTCTTGAGGTTGAGCTTGTGGGCCCCAGCCTTCGATGTCCCAAGTGCTGGCCGTCGGGTGATCGCGGCGCGTAACCGAGAAGCGATCACCCGGTTCAGCAGTGATTGTGCCTTCCATGTAGCGCGAAAATTCACGAGCATCGCGCTCGTTAGCAAACACATCGCGTTGGATCCTAACAGCGGGCCGGTCCGGTGTCCCCGCCGGTGCTGCAATGGGCGCCGTACGAACGTCTTCGTGGCCAACCACGGGGACTCGACTACCCGCCTGGGCCACTTCAGTTCGCGAAGCGCCTGGGTTGACCTCAAGAGTCCTGCGCGCTGCTGCAGTGCCCGCCTGGACACTCTCACCAACGTTGACGACACTCACACCAGATCCACGGGCAACGCCAATGGCTGTCCGTGTAGTGTCGTTGCTACCGACGTCACCAACCAAAGCCGTCCGGCTTTGGCCAACCATGTACGCTGTACGCTGGTTAAACAGCGTAGCTGTGCTTGTGTCCGCAGGGGCACGCTCGTGGAGGTAGTGAACCTCATCAGCTGCTGCTAGAATCTTGGCTTGGTAGCTACGAGCTTGCTCAACGAAGCCTGGAGTAGCCCTCTTGGAGACTGTGAGGTCATCAACAAAACCTTCGTGAGGCTCGACAGCCGTGATGCGGATTGGAGCACCCGCATCACGAGCCTGGATAGCCGCAATGGCCAGCATCATCTCGAAGCCAGCACGCGTACCGGTCATGAGGTGCAGGCCACCCGAGGCCTTGGCTTGCTCAGTCAGGTAGGTCTTCAGCTGCTCGACACCGGCAGCCATGAGCTTAGGTTGGAAGCTCTTGCCCGTACCCAACCACGGAGCTGCACCGTGACCGATGCCCGCCACGCGAACTGCACCTTCACCCGTCGAGCGACCCAACCCAGCCACCTCGGTGCGAGCAGGTGTCTCAAAAGGAGGCGCAATGTTCGGTCGGCCCGGATCCGACGACCGAGTGGGAAAGCGGGACGGTGTTGTTTCGGTCTTGGCGGATCCTTCTTCGCGTAGGGCTGAGCCCGGACGAATACGCGTGGGTGTCCACGAAGGGATCTCGCCCGGTCGCGGGGCCTGCGGAAGCACCGGGGCCGCAGCGTCGCTACCCCGCAGTGTCTTTAGCTGTCCGAAAAGATTTCGATTGGGTTCGAGTAGTGGTTGCTTTTTGTCGCGAGGGAATTGACGAGCATCCCCCAGGCTTTTCGCGGGTACCCAGCGGGATTCAGCTTCACCCTCGTAGGTGATCTGAACGTCGCGCCCGGAGACTTCGGTAATTTGGCCAGCCCCAAACTGCTTCGAGACGACTGGCAAGCCCTTCAGCGCTTCGATCGTAGGCCCACTGGGGGTCGTACGAGAAGCAGGGGCCGGGGCGGCGGAGGATACGGAGTCCGCAGCGGCACCAGTAATGGCCGTAGCTTCGGCAAACAAAGCTTCGTTGACGCTGGCTTCACGCCAGACAGCTTCGACTTCTGCAGCAGCGCCAGTGGTCCGGCCCTCTTGGGTGACCGGGCGAGGCTGGTCTGCACCCCCGCGGATGGCTTTGGCCACCTCTTCGATGTCAGCAGCCTGGGAAGGTGCGGCCTTGTCTGTCTGGTCACGTTCGGCAACGCGATCCGAGACGACGTGTTCGCTGTCTGTGTTGATGCCCGAGTCTCGTTCAGCAACAGGGTCGTTGGCTTTTCGAGCGTGCTCAACAGCTTCGGAAGCCTCGCGGCCTTCGACCTTGGCTTTGAAAGCTTGGGTGTCGTCACCGAGGCTTCCGCCGCCCGTTAGAGCTGTACGACCACCTGTAGACTGTCGACGAGCCAGTTCAGCTTCCGCTGAGGCCTGCGTCGGGAAGCTACGTAGGGTCCGTGCGCTCTTGTAAGCTGCGCTGGTGCTCTCGCGGAGCGTTACCACCAGCAGCTGGCCGGTGCGAGTCTGAATCAACACCCACATGCAGGGGACGCCTCCAGGAGGGGCTCGTAGGGGCAGCCTTCCCAAGCTACAAGCGTGAAGCGCCCATGTTCTGCACAGAATCTATAAGTCTACGCTGAGCATAGTGATAGCGTTCCGCTGTTCCTATAGTCAAAACACTTTCCGCCAAGGAGGTCTCCCAGTGTCCTACTCTGCCAAGCTGCCCAGTGGCATGTCCGTCACGTTCCGCGAGCCTTACAACAAGGACCGCCAGGCCGTGATCAACATGATCAAGCCGCAGGACAAGGTGGCCGTCGACGAAGTCCTCGCGGGCTACTGCCTCGAAACAATCGAAGGCCGCGCCTTCACCGACCCCGACCCGCGTTTCCGCATGGATACGTGGACCATCAAGGATTCCCAATACTACGTCCAGCTCTGGCTGGAGATGTTCACCGTCGGCGACGAGGACATGAAGAGGATCCGTGAGCTGGGAAAGCAGCTGCTCGCGCCCGCATCCGCGACGGACTCCGAGTAGAAATCGGAGCTATCCTCGCCCGCTACGGCAACATCCAGCCGTCCGAGTTCCACGCCATGCGAGACGAGGAACAGGAAGTGTGGGCCGAGGAGCTGTTGAAACTGGTGGAGCAGGAAAACCAGCGAGCTGATCACAAGATTCAGCAGCTGAAGTCTTCCAACACAGAGTCTGGTCCGGTACTACCCGACCGCCTCGGGATCCAGGATCCTCGATCCCTCCTCCGCCAGCACGCGGGCGACTCGCTCTTCCCCAAGCTCTAGAGGTAACCATGTCCTCTCCCAAGAAGCCAAAAGATCAGCCCCATAAGCACCCGCCGAGGGGTTACACGAAGCAAGTCGGTAGCTCGCTGAGCTACTGGGCTTCGTCGACGATTTATGGCTTCTTGGGTCACCCTGAGTATCTCCGCTTGGCGGAATACGAACGGGCCATGACGACTGATGAAACCATCAAGTCGGCCATTCGATTCATCCGGTTGAGTATTCAAGGGTCTTTGGGTGAGTACGTACACCCGGATCCTGAGATTCAGCAGTTTGTTCGAGACAACCTAAACCGCATGAAGGGCTCTTACAAGTCCGTACTGGGTGAGCTGATTGTCAGTTCACTTTGGTCGGGCTTTGGCGTGTCTGAAGTCGTCTACAAGGCCGAAGACGGCCGCATCTGGATCGACTACGTCACCAACTACAACCCACGTAACATCACGTTCCACGTGAACGAGAACGGTATGCTTACCGAGGGTGAGAAGGCTGCTTTCAACTCTGGGTTCTCGACCGGCATCTGGCAAGACCGCATCGGCAAAACGCCCGTCCGGCTGCCTATGAACCGATGCGTCATGGTCACCCACGAGAAGCGCCACAACAACTACTACGGCGAGTCCGCCCTCAAGCCTGTCTACAAGAACTGGCGCCTCAAGGAAGCCGTCTTGGAGATGTGGAACATCGCGCTGGACCGCTACGGCACCCCCGTGACCTACGCCGTCGTTCCGAACGGCTACACGGGGCGGGAAGTCCCCGACATGTCCAACCCCGGTAAGCAGCGCCCGGAGACCATCGCTGACTCGACCGAGCAGGCCATCGCAAACATCCACACGGGCACCGGTTTGGTCATCGAACGTCCCAGTCCGACGGACGACATCGACCTGGGTACCCTGACGACCGGCAACAACTTTGGTGAAGCCTTCCGGGACGCCTTGAAGTACTACAACAAGGCCATTTACCAAGCTCTGTTGATTCCGGCTCTGCTGCTTTCCGAGCAGGACAAGGGTGGTTTGGGGTCGGGCAACGCCACGGCCATCCACTTTGAGGTCTACAAGCTCATCCTCAACCAGATCTACGATGAAATCGTCGAGCCATTTGTCGAGCAGTGCATTGGCCGGCTGATCCGGCTGAACTTCGGCCACAAAGATCCGGGTCGTTTCGAGATGAGCCCGTACGACATTGCCACCGCACAGGCCACAGCCCAAATGGCAGGTCTCCTCAAGGAGTCTGGCGGGTTCGACAACACCAACCCGCGTGACATCAACTGGCTGCGCGCCCGCTGCGGCATGGAAATGCTCGACGAAGCCGGCATGAAGAAGCTGGTCGACTACAACAAGCGCATGGCTGACGCCGTGATCAAGCAGATGACAGCTACCGTAGAGGGCCAGAAGGTCCAGAAGGAGCTAGGCCATCGCGGTCACGACATCAACGAGAAGATGGGTCACGCCAAGGTCAAGACAGACAAGGCCAAGATGGAGATCGACCGCGAAAAGATGCAGGCCGACATCCAGAAGGAAAAGATCAAGATCAAGCAGACTGAGATGCAGATGAAGCAGCAGGCTCAGGAGCATGCGCACGTTGCTTCGGGTGCTGCGACCACGCACGAGGCCGAGAAGGCCAAGATCCAGATGCAGACACAAGAACATCAGGTCAAGATGCAGGAGCGTGCAGCCAAGACCCAGATGGCTCTGCACAAGACGAAGGCCCAAGCTCAGATCCAAGTAGCCAAAGCTCGGCCAAAGCCCAACCCAGGGGCTGCCAAGCCGGCTACTCGTGTGACTAAGAAGCCACCGAAGAAGTAGCTTGATCAGGATCCCGTCGAAAGCAGCCCAGATTCTACGAACCAAACCAAGTTACTCATGGAACCAGTGTTATAGCCACGTTCTCTCTCAGAAGAGGTGAACAGACTCTCATGCCCGTCCTCCACGCCGCCCAACGCAAGGCCCTTCCGGCCTCCGAGTTCGCCGTGCCCGGCAAGCGAAAGCTTCCGATGCACGACCGTACTCATGCGGAGCTGGCTAGGAAGATGATCAACCGAGCAGAGGGTCTCACCGAAGAAGACAGGCGTGAAGCCGAGCGACGCCTCAATGAGAAGCTGTCTGGCTACGAAAGCAAGGACACCATCTCGATGCCTCGCAAAGCTTTTGAGGCTGAGCACAAGAACCTCTTGAAGGTTTTGAAGAGTCCTGACCACAAGGACGACCTTGCTGAAGCCAAAAAGCAGCAAAAGGAAGTCGACGAGACGCACACCACACCAGCCGCGAGCATCGTCAGTAACAACGGCGGCAACGCGTACATGTCTTGTGGGTTGCTTCCTAAGGACCCCTCACTGGACCAGCTGTCTGCCGCAATCAGCTTTGTGGATGACCTTAACCCCATCGACGCCTACGACCTGTTGTCGGATGTTGAAGGCTGCGTCACCACGATGTTGCTGTCCAGCTTCGAGCACTTGAAGGGCCCCGCTGTCGTCAACTGCTACTTCTCGAACACGGTTTCCGATCAGAGCTGGATGCTCTCGGAGTCCGGCAAGAAGGTCAAGATTCCTGTCGCCCGCATGGGCACCTTCGTCCACCCGGTTTACGGGATCGTGACGTTCGGACAGCGCGACTTCGACGAGATGAAAGAAAACTTCGCCAACGACGAGTGCGGCTTCAAGCCGTACTTGCGCTACGGCCACGCGAGGCACCCGGCTGCGGTAGACGGTGAACCGGCCATCGCTTACTTGGAGAAGCTGGAGCAAGAAGACGAAGTTCTTTGGGGCGTTTACGACCCCCTTGACGACAAGCTCGTGGATGAGATCGAAAAGGGAGCGTACGTCAACGCTTCCGCCGAGCTGAAGCGCTACGCCATGAGCAAGCGCGACGGACGGGCCATCGGGACGCTGTTGACGGCACACGCCCTCACCAATGCACCGTTTGTCCCTGGGATGCCCAACAACCAAGTTTTGTCCGCGCAGGGCGCGGACGACGGGTCCGTCGCGACCGACAGCTGCACCCTCAACATGAGCGAAGGAGAGAATCCCATGCCCCACGGAAACGCCAACGAGGCGCTTTCGGATCTGTTGGCGCAGGTCGAGACCCTGTCCATCTCCGCCGACGAGCGCGAGAAGATCCGCAAGAGCCTGGCCAAGCTCGCTGGCACTGCTGCCCAGCCTGGCTACGACTCGAACAAGGAAGCCGGCAAGCAGTCCAGCACCTACGCCAAGGAAAAGCTCTCCGGCGAAGGCAGCGAAGCTGGTGAAGGCGAAGATCTGTCGGCTGGTTCCCAGGCCGTCGACAAGCCCGCGGGCAAGCAGTCTGGCACCTACGCCAAGGAGAAGCTCTCCGGCGACGGTGACGAGAAGAGCCACGGCGCTCCATTTGCCAAGGCTGCCGAAGCCTTGGAAGAGGCTGCGAAGTCCGAAGACGCCGAGGAGCACTCGGATTCGACGATGTTCGGCGAAGTTCTTTCGGCGATGGCCAACTTCTTCATGAAGAAGAAGGGCGCCAAGCCGAGCGAAAAGCCGGCCGGCAACCCGTTCGCCAAGGCGGACGAAAAGCACTCCGGTTCGACCACCACGATGCTCCCGGCGCCGGGCGCCAATGGCAAGCTCAACCTGTCCGACACCCCCGATGAAGGAGATGATCACATGAACGAGGCTCAGATCAAGGCGCTGCTCGACGAGCACGCGGCCGGCCTGAAGCAGGAGTTCTCGACCCAGCTGGCGGCCAAGGATGAGAAGATCCAGAGCCTCGAAGTCAAGCTGACCGAGACCGCCGAGCAGGCCCAGAAGTTCAGCACCTACCAGGCGACGTCGGCGTTCGACGCCCGCATCAACGGCCTTGTGGCCGCCGGCATCCCCGCAGCGATGGTCCAGAAGGCGGCCCAGGCCGCTCGCATGGTCGCCGGCAACACGCAGGTCCTGTCTGATGGTTCGTCCGTCGACGCCTCCGAGCTGATCTTCCAGTCGCTGGAAGCGCTGCCGGGCGAGATGCGCGTTCCCTACGGCCAGACCGGCCAGAACCTGTCCACCGAGGCTGGTGGCGGCGACGACCAGCAGTACGCCGAGATCGTGTCCAACCTGCTTGGTCAGCAGGCCAAGTAGGCCCACAGCCTGAAGGAGAGAGCTATCCATGCCCGCTAACATCACCACCTTCCAGGCGATTGGCGATCTCGCCTCCCTGGGTACGACCACGCTCACGAAGCTGGCGTACACGTTTGAACAGTTCCCTGGCGATCCTATCGCGAAGTTCTTCCCGGTCGAAACGACCATGAACTCCTCGATCACGATCGAGCGCGTGCGCGAAGGCGTGGGCGTTGCCCCGCTGGTCGAGCCCGGCCAGACCGACGTGCTGACGGACAGCGCGCAGGTCGAGCGTATGCAGGTCTTCCCGGCCTACATGCGTGAATCTGACTTCATCCCGCAGCAGGTCATCAACGACCTCCGCAAGGTCGGCACGCTGAACGAGAAGGAAGGCAAGGAGTTCGTGGCCAAGCGCATCCAGCGCCTGACCAACCGCTCGAACCATCTGTTCTCGGTCCTGCGCGCGCAGATGCTGCTCGGCGGCATCAACTACGTCGACCCCCGCACCAAGAAGGGCCTCAACGTCTCGGCCAACATCCCGGCGTCGAACGCGCTGGATCTGTCGGCCCTCGCTGTGACCCGCCACTGGTCGGACCAGGTCAACTCGACCCCGGTCAAGGACCTGATCCAGTTCCGTCGCCGGATCATGAACATCGCGAAGGTCGAGCCGCGGTACATCATCATGAACTCGGACATGCAGACGATCCTGGAGAACAACGCGGAAATCCTCCGCCGTCAGGAAGTCAGCTTCCTGTCGCAGACAGGCTTCGTGACCTACCGCGAAGGCAAGCTGGTCCAGATCGCCGGCATGGAGATCATCACCTACGACCACATCTACCAAGATCCGGTCACCAAGCAGGTGAAGAAGCTCTGGCCCACCAACAAGGTCGTCATCCTGACCGGTTCGCACCCGGACTACCCGGGCGCGGTCATCGGCCGAGACATCCGCTGCGTCGGCGAAGACCCGATGGGTCGCCCCGGCATCTGGGTCCGCACGGGCCCCGACCAGCAGCCCCCGTCGGCTCCTGGCCGCACGGTGCAGCTCGGCAACGCCGGCCTGCCGTACCTGATCTACCCGGATTGGATCGGCATCTTGACCGTCGGTGTCCAGGCTACGCTCGACGCCATCGTGGACTCCAGCGTCACCAACCCGTTCTAAGCGGCGGCGGGGCCGGCCCCGGTGGCCGGCCCCACCCCCTAGAACGTCACAGCTTCCCCACCGAAGAAGGAGAGATTCCTCATGCAGTACGATTTCCACGGACTGGACAATGTCCAGCTCGCGCTGGGGGTGGCCGAAGGTCTCAAGGCGTCGATGCCGGGTGGCCTGAACGTCGCGTTCACCGCGGGTATGGCCCGCGTCGGTTCCCTCAACAACGACGGCACACTCAACGTGGCTCAGCAGGGCATGAACCAGCCTGGCAAGGAAGTTGAAGTCGCTGCCCAGACCATTGCTGCCGGCGCCGCTGCGGGCAAGTACCTGTTCTGGCTGAAGACCGACAGCACCATCGTGGCTGTGTTCGACCCCATGTCGGCGCTGCCTACCCCGGCCGAGTCGGATCCGAACGACCTCGCGCCCGAGCTGGGCAACGACCCGTTCAAGGGCGAAATGATCGACGGCCGCGTGCCCGGCGGTTCAGGTCAGACCAAGCTGCAGCGCGGTCCGCTGCGTCGCCAGGAAGCCGCTTCGGTTCTTCTGTGTGTCGCTACGGTCGCCGGCGGCGCCGTCACTGCGGTGAACAACCTGGTTCGCCGTCAGATCCTGCTCTAGGAAGGGGTACCCCACCATGCCCAAGCGTCTCGTGTGCCTGCATCCGCACGGCACCTACATGTTCGGCGATGAGCTGACCGTCAACAATCAGCTCGCGACGACCATGCTCGACCTCCGGTCCGGCACCTACAAGTGCTGGGAGCTTCGCAAGGACCTCGGCGACGACGAAGTCGCTCCCGAGGCCCTGGCACCGGCCCCCACGCAGGAAGAGGCTCCGGCTCCGGCTGCGGATGCTTCCACCGAGGCCGCTCCGGCCGAGGACGAGGCTCCCGCCAAGCCCGCGGCCAAGAAGGCCAAGTAACCACACCACCCTGCGGGAGGCCCGAACCAGGTAACCCGGTTTGGGCCTCCCTTTTTAGATGAGACAGCGTCACCCATGGCCACCGCCTTCATCACGGACCCGAAAGACCCCATCATCCAGATGGTCCGTGATTACAACGTGATTTTGAGCCAGGAGGGGTCCTTCAAGTCGAAGGACATCCTCGTGTTTCTCAACAACCACGCGTTCCCGCGCATTCGCGGGCGGTTGCTGACGGCGACGGACTCGACCAACAAGCACATCTTCTACGATGACCTGGGCCAGCTGGCCAATCCCACCGCACAGGTGATTGCAGACCAGCTTGTCGTCAAGGTCATGACGGACACTATTGTCCGCGACTACGTGTTCCGCATTGCTGCGGCCCTTACAGCCAGCTGGCGCCTTCGCGCCCTTGCGGGCCAGGTTCCCGAGCAGCAGGCTCTGGGCAACGAGCTAGAGAAGCAAGCCCTGGCCGATCTGGACATGCTCATCCACAGCCCGGAGCTGTCGGCAGCGGCTGCTCAAGCCAAGCAGGCCTTGGGCGACAAGTCTGATGAGACTGTTCCCAAGATCTACATGGCGTTGGACATCAACCCAGCAACTTTCAACGCCACTACTTCTGAAGCCAGCCCCTACACAGGCGCTGATGAAGACGGTACTGCCCGTCTTTGGGTCGGACCGTACACCGTTGAGGCCCAAGTGGTCACCGGTGATACCCCTGGCGTCATCATGAGCAACCTCTTGTCGGCTTTGCGTTCAGCCCAGCGAGCCACACCGCCGCCGGCTTACCTCATGAACCTGATCATCGGGCCTAACGAAGGCCCTTTGACGGCGGGTTCCCGCCCCATCTCAGCCCGTACCCCTACCGGCCAGACTGTGGCTGTGGCCCCAAGCGTTTACATCAACCTAGGCTGGCTGAGCTTCCACTCTCACCAGTACGATCCCTACGTCGACGCGCTGTTCTGCACGCTTGAGTTGACCAACACTGCTGGTCTGCCGGGCATTCGGGGCATCGTGTACGGCCAAGACCCCGAGTACCGCAAGCTCACCAACAAGGGCCCGTATTCGGTCTTCCTGGACGTCAAGGAGAACAAGAAGGGCTCGTTGAACCCTGCACTGGCCGCCATGGCCGCCGGGTCCAACGCGTTTTTCTTCACCGTGGGTCCTGAGGCTCCAACCCCAGGGCGAGACATCCCTTCAGGTGGCGTTACGCCAACGAACGGAGTGCTTCGCTACCAGATCAGCAATCTGGTGCCCCAACCCGCTAGCCACCCGGACGCGCCCCAGCCCCGCACGGTCATCGTGCCCGCGGGATCCGACGCGCTTGCCGTGGTCAAGCTCATCGCGGCCGACATGGCTTCGATTGGCTTCCAGCAGCGGGTACTCCCGGCGATTCGCAGCCCCATGCCCATTACGGTCATGGGCTCGCCTGTGCACGCGCCCGGGCTTGAGATCGTACCATACCGGCCGTCAGGGTTCGAGGACAAGATCGTCTTCGACATGCTGGAGGTTCCTACGGGTGTGTACTTCGGCGTGCTGCCGCCATCTCTCGTGACCAACGGTGCCTTCGACAACAAGGCCAAGAGCCTTGTGCTCGACGTTCGCTTTGTGCTGGCTGCAGGTGCCAAGCTCACGCCGCTGTCCGGCTACAAGGGCCGTAGCCGCTTTGTGGAGAATGTCCCTAGTCGGATTCTTGATTCAGCCTTCCGCGACATTCAAGGTGATCGACGGAGGTCCTTCTGATGGCACAAACCACTCAGCTGTGGCCGCCCGTCACCGCTAATCGCATCGTGCAGACGCTGATTGCTCGCCTAGCTACCCACCCACTGCTCACCAACCCGCCTGTGTGGGACAACGAGGGCAACCCGATCCGCATCACCAAGTGGCGGAACTATGACGGCCTGGAGCTAGAAAACTTTGACCTGACGTGCTCGGTGTTCCCATACCACTACACCAGTTCGGACAGCGGCACAGTCACGACCGTCCACTCTGAAAACGTAGGTACGCTCTTCAAGCCACACACCCTGGGCGGTGGCGTGAACGGGGGCGACCAGTCAGCTACTGACGAGGCCATGACGGCCATCGTGATCAAGCTGCACCTCTTCGGGTACTCGCGGGAGCAATCCGAAGACAACCAGATCGTGCCCGGTCAACAGACCCGGTTTGATTTCAACTTCAACGAGTTCTTGCTGCGCCAGTATGCGGACTTGATGGCTCACGTTCTGCGGTCTCCTGAGATTCAGCTGCTGCCCAGCCTTCAGACAGGCAAGCCGTTGCTTGCGAGCAGCTTCCCGCACCACATGGACTGGTCGACGAGCCGGTGGGAGAAGGGCGCCAATCTTCTCCTACATTCCGCAACGGTAATCTGGCACGCTAAGTACTACGTCGTTCGCAACTGGAAGCGTCCCAGCGTCTGGGTCTCGGTCGACTTGGCTGACGGAACCTTAGTAGTTGGCTCGATTCCGGCCAGTGCCGTAGGCACCACCGGTTTGGCTGTTGGGGTAGTTTTCGACACCATCCAGGCCAAGTGGTTTTGGGCCAGGCTTATCCCCGCTGTTGCACCCAGTACCGTACCCACACGCGTGCTGGAAGATCTTGACCCAGACTTGTTGGTAGACCCAGGGACCAACGAGCCTTACCAGACCCTGGACCCGGATTTGCTCAAGCTGATCGCCGACACCCCGAACGGACCGTTCGACTTCTCGCTTTACTTCAAGCGGGTCGGCCAGTCGCCGGACAACTGCTAACGACAAGGAGAGGATCACCATGGCTTTCCCGAAGGTTACCATCTCGGAGTTCATCGACGGTCCCCGTCCGGTGCCGTTGCGCTCCCTCAACCGCGTGGCCTGCGTTGGCACCGCGAAGAAGGGCAAGTACGGGGCGTTCATCCTCGTCAGCACTGACACCGATCTCGACAACAAGATTGGCCGCACCCTGCACGAGGGTTCCGTTGGCCTGCAGACCGCGCGCGACGAAGGTGCCTCCGACACCGCGTTCGTGCGTGTCATGGGTGCCGCTCGGTCGGCATCCGGCTGGTTCTCGGTGACCGCCCCCGTGGGTGGTTCGACCGTCACGGACACCGTGACCGTCACCATCGTGGGTGCGCTCGGCACCAACGCTCACGTCATCAGCATCCCTAGTGGCTCGACCAGCCTGCAGGCAAGCTATGCCATCATTGCCGGTCTCGCCACGGATCCGCATGTCACCGCGACGTACGACCCGGGTAGTTCCCAGGTGCTGCTGGTCGCCAAGACACCTGGTCTCGCAGGCAACTCGATCACTTACACCCTGGCTGAAGGTGCGGCAGCTCCTGTCGAGTTCACCTTCGCGGACGCGGCTGCTCCGTTCAACACGGGCAACCTTTCGGGCGGCTTCGACGGCCCCAAGGCTGCCGTTAAGACTGTCAACGACCTGGAGCTGGTCGCGGCCTACGAAGGCGTGTTTGGCAACACCATCAACGTCACGTTCGTCCCGGGCACCACAGCGACCGAAGTCATCGTGAACCTGACCGACGGCGACCTCGTGACGGAGAGCTTCACGCTCAACTTCGTGGCGTCCAGCCTAATCAACGGCAACGAGTTTGCCGTTCTTCGCGGTTCCAACATGGTTCGCGGTTTCTTCCGCACGGCCGGCAACATCGCCTCCCCGGTGCTCCCGACCCTGGCGGGCAACGGCACAATGGCAAGCGGTTCCGACGGCTCGCCGATCCTCGACATCGACTACCTGGACGCCCTGGCGATCTTGGGCAAGAACCAGGCCCACGTCATCTTCGCGCCCGGCCAGCTGTCGTCGGCCATCCGCGCTCAGCTGATCACCCAGGCCCACAAGTCGACCATCCTTGGTGGTCTGCGCGTGGCCATCCTCAACGCCCCGAAGCTGCTCGACATCGCGACAGCCGAAGCGGGCACGTACACCACGGGTTTCGACTCGGGTTCGGCGGACTTCGGCGGCTCGGCCGTCATGGTCGCCGGCTGGGCAACCTACTCGGGTCAGCCGCAGCTCGGTGAGCTGTCAGTTTCGCCGGACGGTTTCTACGCGGGTCACCTCGCGTCGACGCCCATCTACGTGAGCCCCGCGGCCCGCAGCTCCAGCCCGTACTTCCGCAGCATCGTGGCCGTGGACACCGACCGCACCGACGTCGCGTTCGATGCCTACACCACAGGCCGCCTGGAAGCCATCATCCTGGATCCCGCGACCGGCGGCTACCACTGCCTGAACGGGCGCACCCTGGCCAGCGACTCGGCCCACTACTACGTCTCGATCCGCCGGATGGCGAACCAGATCAAGACGGACCTGTGGTTCGCAACGCAGCCGCTGAAGTCGGAGCCCAAGACCGATGGTCTGCTCTCCAGCATCAGCAACATGGTCAACGCTTACCTCACCAGCAAGACCAACATCGGTCAGATCAAGGCCGGCGCGATCACGAGCGTCACGAAGACGTCGAACGGCATCCGTCTCGACTTCCAGTGGTACCCCGTGTACCCGGCCGACCAGATCGACTACGGCATGCACCGCAACGCAGCCGACATCTAGTCCGGGGCAGGGGAGCAGAACCGCAGGGGTCGAAGACCGGGTCACACCGGTCTTCGACCCCTTGCGGGTGAAAACCCAGAGGTAACTCATGAGCTTTCTCGACGATGCAGGCAACGCCATCAAAAACGCCGGCGGCTTCATTGCCGACGGTGCAGGCGCGCTCGCAAAAGGGGCCATCGGCCTGGGTCAAGTAGCCTTGGTAGGTGCGGGTGCAGTTCTGCTGGATGAAGCAGGCCGAAGCCTTGGCGAAGCTTTTGATGACCTGCTTGATCCCGCTGAAAAGTTTCTTGGGCTGAAGCCAGGCGAAACCATACAGCCGGCTTCGGTAGCCAGCAACACAGTCAACGTAGGCGGCCTGGACCCCATTCAAGGCTACGACGTGGGTGTGTGGGTCGAGGACATCGGGCGTGGTCACCAGACAATGCTGGTTGGCCAGTTCACCAGCATCCTCATCACAGTCAAAAACGCTTCCGAGGCTTACTTGCCAGTCGGCAGCAAGATTCCCGTCTACTTCGACGGCGAAATTCAGATCGCGTGGACCATGGAAAAGGGCCTCCTGGACATGCTTGTCTTCCAGGAGACGTTCGGCTTTAAAGCGCTGGACTTCAACAATCGCTACTACCGGACACCCCGCTTCAAGATCACTTTTGCTGTGGATCCCGTCGATTGGTGGGCTCTCGACGAGTCCACGCGTACACCAGACGGCAGCCTCCAGCGGACGTCCGCCGGGCGGTTTGTTCTCGACCTGTGCAAGGTCGACACGTGGACCCTGGGCGCGCGAGCCGGTAAAGACGTTGTAGCCACCCAGTGGACAGGGCTAGCTCAGCAGATTCGAGCGATCCCTTACACAGCTGCGAGCATGAACACTTCTCCGGCCTTTGGAGAGGTCTCGCCTCGGGCGGGTGACCATTCGGACTACTTCAACCCTGATGGCACCCCTAAGGTCCCTCAGCGCGTCTACGCGTTCACCTACCGCAATGAAGCTGAGACATCGACTACCGTCATCAAGCCGACCCAGCGGTCCTATGCGTCGTACCCTAGCTTCTACAACCTGAACACCGTTCTAGAAGCTGAGCGAGCCTTCATCATGGGCATTCCGGGCTGGAACACCATCCCGGGCCTAAAAGACGTGCTGCAGGCCGCCTTGGACCAGATCGACAAGGTCCAGCAAAACGGCAGCATGGTAGGACCTGATGGGTTCCCCGGCAAGCGCTCTAGCAATGATGGGAACAGCCAGGGTCTCATCACCCAGGTGCTCGCGACTCAGCGGCAGGCCATGCTAGACCAGGTCAGCAACGCGGCCGCACTGGGTCTAACGGCTCAGCAAGTTGCGGCTCTCACGTTGGCTATCAACAACTTGGGCAAGCTGACGGGGTCCGACCCTGTTAGCTTTAGCGACGGCGTTGTAGGCTCTAAGCGTGAATTGCTTATTGCGGAGCGTCAGCGCTTGGTGGAGTTGTTTCAGCTGAACGTAGACAACGCGAGCAACATCCGGGGTAACAGTGTTCGCAACCTCTTGCGCTCACAGCTAGCCGCTATCGACAAAGCTCTTGAAGAAATTGAGTTCGGTGGTGGCAGGCGCAGCAGCAACGACGAGTCTGTGGGTGGTGACTCGCCTGAACAAGCTCGGCTTGAGCTGTTGCAAGAACTGGCTCAAATCCCTGTGGGTGGCACCAACTCTGCGGGACAAACTCGCCAAGACAAGCAAGATCAAATTGACTTTGTAGACACCTTGATCGCACAGCGTAACACCACGGGTACCAAGAGCTTTCAGACGCCCGGCACTGCCCCCAGCGCACTGGATCAACCTAACAAGTGGCCCAGCAAAGGCGGCATTGAAGTCAAGACTCACCAAAGGCTTGTTAGCCAGCGCCAGATCTTGACTGAGAAGCTTGGCGACGCTAGCAAACGCGAACCTGGTGAGAGCATCGAAAAGGTAAAAGAACAGATTGCCAAGATCGACAAGCAGCTACGCAAGGTCTACTTGTCGAACGAGCCTAGCACCAATGACGGTCGTTGGCCTCGCAACGACAAGAGCATCGATAACAGCACCAATGATGGTACAGCCCCGACCATGGACAAAAATGTGTTCACATCGGAGCATCCGCGGTCCCTTTCAGATGCGAACACCAGCGAGTACGTTCAGCTGGTCGCCGAGCGTCAAGCCCTAACGGCTAAAAAGGCCGCGCAGACCAACACAGCGACAGACGACGCGCGGTCACTTGTGGTCGATGGGGCCTTGCGGGCAATTGAACTGTCGGGTCACGCAAGTAAAAACGATGGGACAGCACCAGTCCTCAACAAGCCCAACATGTGGCGTTCGCGCGTGGCGACTCAAGCTGAGATCGACGCGTACAACTTGGCAAACAACATCACCCCGAAGCCGACTCCAGCCCCCGACCCGAAGAGCACCAACGATGAGCCCGGACCCCCGTAGTAGAGGAGACGATCATGGCTGAAGATCCCAAGAGCACGAACGACGGCAAGAAGTACGTCGACACGGTTAACGACCCCAAGAGCAGCAACGATGGCAAAAAGTACATCGACAAGGTGACCGATCCCAAAAGCACCGCTTCGTAGCGAGAACGCCCAGATCTCGCTCGTGACATCCCCCTAGAGTAGTGAGACCGCTACTGAGAAGAGGAGAGACTCCCCATGGCAGGAAGCATTGGTTCCAACACCCTCAACATCGGCGGCGCTGACCCCATCCAGGGTTACGACGTCGGCGTCTGGGTCAACGACACCTCGACCCAGCAGCGCGTGCTTCTGGGCCAGTTCACTTCGATCGTCGTCACGATCCGCAACGCCACTGAGGCGTACATGGAGATGGGCCAGCGCTACCCGCGCTACCTGGACGGCGAGTTCCAGATCGCGTACGTGATGGAGAAGGGCCTGCTCGACCTCAACGTCTTCCAGCAGACCTTCGGCTTCAAGTACATCTCGCGCACGAAGCGCTTTGGTCGTTCGCCCCGCTTCGACATCACGTTCGCCGTCAACCCGGTCGACGCCGATGTCCTGGAAGGGACCGTCACCAACGCGATGGACAACACCGGTGCTGCGTTCAATCGCGATGTGACCGGCCGCTTCATCCTGGTGCAGTGCAAGGTTGACTCCTGGCACTTCGCCGCCACCTCGGGCCGTCAGGTCGTTGCCACCCAGTGGCAGGGCGTTTCGGAAGGCTTCGCGGCAGTCACCTCGGATTACTCGGAGATCCAAGGTCTGAAGTCGCCTTACCTCAAGAACGACAACACGTTCGCGGCCAACTTCCCCGGAGGCAAGGGCGCGACCTACAAGTCGTTCGAGGACGGCATCGCCAGCACCCCGCTGGGCTCGCACTCGGATACCTACATCGCCTTCGGCGATAACCCTGGGTCCAACGCGGGTTCGATCTAACCAAGTAGGTAAACCATGGTCTACACCTCGAAGTTCCAAGTCCCCTGGGGCGCCATCTACAAGGCGATGGAACGCGCGGTACCGGCCGACGAAAAAGGACACGAACTCCTCCGGGTTTACCCGGAGGAGTCTGGTCCTTTGTTGTTTGGGCGTTCGACTGCGCCATGGAAGCTAGTCTCGTGCACCGTGTCTCAGACACGGTACTGGGCATGCTCGACAGCACAGTTTGTCGTTGCTCGGCCAATCTTGACCGAAGCCGACAAGAATCTTGACCTAGATACCGTGAGCGGCCTGCTTGGCAAGGCGGGCACGTACTACTTTGACTGCCGTCCTGAAGACGCCATCATCATTGACCTTGGTTACGCTGACGCGCCGTACACGGACTCGCCCAAGGTCGGAATTTCTCGCCGGGTGTTCTACGGGGTCGTCGACACCGTAAAGGTCACGGCTAACAGCCGTGGCGTCAAGATCACAGTCAGCTGCCGTGACGTCATGCGCTACTTGATCGACAACAAGTTCTCCGGCAGCTTGCTCTCGAACGGTTTAACCCTCACGCCCCATGCAGCCTTCGACAATGTGTCGGGTGAACTCAGCGGTCAGATTGCTCAGCTGAACCCGTCCGAAGTCCAAAAAGCTCTGCTGGGCTTGGATTCAGACGGATCCCAAACTACGACCAACCCTGCCATTTTTCTCAATGGCAGCACGACGACCAGCACGGGCGACGTGACGCTGACCGAAGGCAATTTTGACAAGCACAAGATCATGGCCTGGATAATCTACGCCGGCTCGGGCGGAGCGTGTTTGCCTGCTCCGCTTGTCGAGAATGACACGACCTTTAAGAACGCTAAAGCGCGTGAAGCCCAGGGCGTGGGCACGCACATCGAGCGTAGCCCTCTAGAAGAGGGAGCCGCGTTCGAGCGGTCTACCCGACCCATGGTCAGCCCCAAGGACGTCAACAGCGTTGTGCAAGGCATGAACGTGATGAACCGGTTCCCTCTGGAAGTGCTCAAGCACTTGGGGGCCTTGGAAGCTGAGCCTCGCGAGTTGTACGCCGACATCGACACGGGGCGCATCTGCTGGCGCCGGAAGCGGACCTTTCGGACGGACTCCAAAGAGCGCCGGGTGTTCACCTTCTTGAAGCCCGTATATAAAGGCAAGATCGACGGCATTACTGACGCCGAAGGTTACGTCCAACCCAACGTGATTGGGTTAGAGTCTGACTGGAGCACGGTCGGTACCATCTCTGAAGTGGTCGTCATCAACCCTCAGGCTAACAGCAAGGGGTCCCGAGGTGCCAACGAGTCTTCTGGTGTGCTTAACGCCATTGGACGGCTTCCTGACGAGCGCTACTTCCGCAAGATGGTTCCGCTGGTATTCCCCGGTCTACGCCGGTTTGTTCGCCGGTCCCGCTTCATCTTCGATGACACCATGACGGGCGAAGACCCGAACAACGCTATGGGCTTGATTGAGGCTTTCCTCCGCATTTGGGGTAAAGACATTAGGGCGGGCACGTTCACAATTCCGGGCGACGCCACCATCCGCCCCGGCCACGCTGTCGAGCTGCACAACTTCGGCATCCCGAAGGTCGGCGAGACTATGGCTGCTCACGAAGACGGTCACGAGTACTTCCGAGTCGAAGCTGTGGTCCACAAGATGACAGCAGCAGGCCCAAACAAGGGGTTCCGCACACAGATTGCCTGGGCCGAAGCCGATGAGACTCGTCAAGGCCTAATGGAGCTGTTGTACTCGGTGCTCGGAGAAACCAACCCGCAAGACGTCGATCTGACAAAAGCCAAAATCGACAAGACCAAAGCAACCGTTGGTCGGAAGAAAGCTTTCAGTAAGAAGGACCGCGGCGCCGTGATAGCGACAAACGGCGACGTTACCGACCCCCTTCGCAACCAAACGGCTGGGAGCTAGCCCGTGGAAAAGTCGACATTTGACGACTACTTTCAAAACGACAAGCACGGCGGCAACGCTGGGTCCGGCGTCATGCGTGGCACGGTTTCGCGGATCTACCACAACGAGCATCGCGTTGACGTGGACCTAGGCCCTTACGACCAACCGCTGATCTACATCCAGTACGACAGCGGCGAGCCTAGCGTGGGCCCCAATGTCGGGCCCCACAAGCTGCCCCGTGTCGGTTCGCCCGTCAAGGTCAGCATGGATCAAGGCAAGAGCTACGGTCTGTCTAATGGCATCGCTTTTGGCGGCGGCTACACCAAGGGTGATTTCCCAGCCCCGTCCCACCCAGGCATCAAGGACAACCCGGGCGTGCAGGCCATGCAGTACCCGATTGCTGAGCGTGACGAGATCAGCCCTGGTTCCATCGAGTACTACGACGAGAAGGGTGCCCGCCACACGCTGCTGATGGCCAAGGGGTCCTACCAGTCGATGGGATCCAACGACCAGCGCGATAAGGGCATCAGCCTGACCGACGCGGAGAAGAAGGGTCTCGACGCCATGAACGCGTTAGCTGCCGTGTCCAACAACGCGGGCAAGCTGGCCGCGGGCGCCTCCGCGCTGACCAACTCAGCTGAAGGTCTACAAGACATGAGCCAGCAGTTCACGCAAATCGGCGCGGGCATGGACGGCGGGCATCGTGCCATGTCATCGGCGGGCGGGGCGTTCGGCGAGCAGATCAAGGCTCAAACTGACTCGATGGCGATGTCAGCAAACGCCGGCGGCTTGGCCTCGGGCAACCCCGATTTCAACAGTCTGAGGTAGCCTCATGTCTTTTGATCCTTTGCCGTTTATCCCGCTGAACATCGGCATCAACGACGCGACCAACGCGTACGACGTACCGGACACCCCCTTCACAGATCGTGAGGATCCCGGGGCGATCTTGCCCGCTGTCCCCATCCCGGACCCGCAGGAAGACCCTTGCTTCAAGTTTCCTGTACTCACGCTGCCTCGGTTCACGCTGCCGGTTTTCCAGCTGCCGAACCCGCACTGCTGCTCCAAGACTCAAGGTCCTATCATTGACATTGGGGCTATGGCTGGGCAGATTGGTTCGTGGCTCTCAGCTATCCCGCGCCCGGACTTGAAGTTCGACAAGACCGACCCCAAGTTCCAGCGGACGCCCGGCATGGCTGTGACCCTGATTGGGACGCCGGCTGAGCCCCCACACGTTTCGGTAGAGGCCTACAAGGTTATCCCCAACGTCGCCCTAGAACTGTTGGGTGGCCTTGTGTCCAACGTTGTGCTTGCTGTAGGCACAACCATTTCAGGCATGGGCGGGATTCTTGGGGCTCTCAAGGCCAAGGCTGATGCTCTTGGGGATCAAGCTGCCAAGGCTATGGGCAACGGCCTCGCTACGATTTTGGCGTCTCCTCAAGCCATCGGCAACATGGCGGACGAAGCTAGCCGCGCGGTCTGGATGAGCTTGAACTTGGCCACGGGCATGCTGCCTATGCGTCAGATTCCAGTTAACGGCTGGAACCCAATCACAGCGAAGCAACCTCAGATGGAGTGGTACAACGATGGCCAGCTGCGTTCCAAGTGGCCTAACAACGGCGGCCAGCATAGCCCGCTGGAGGCCCTGAACAACGGTGTAAACATCGTCAAGGACATCTTCAACGCTTCGGGCGCGATGTGTATCGTGAACGCTGCTGTAAACCTGTTTGCAGGTGCAGCTAACGCGCTTGCACGCGGTCTCGGCGCGCTGAGCTGGGGCATGCAGCTGGAAGGCATGATCCGCAACTTCAGCGTGCTGCCTTTCCACATCGAGGGTATGGACAGCCTACTCCACGACTGGCGCCACTGGTGTAAGCTCAAGGTCGAGTGGGATGGCTTTACAGGGCCGCAGCTGGATACCCGGTCAGGGATTTTTGACGCCATCGACGACATCTTTGGTTGTAAGGCCGCGGGTGCCCTACCGGGCAACCTGATTCATGCAGCTGACGCCGAGGGTGACTTCGACAACATCGGCAGCCTGCAGATGATTGGGCCCGCCATTGGTACCGCCGTGGGCAGTCCCCACGTGGAAAGCCTTCGCAAGTATGTTTCGGACCCGGATCCTAAGTACGACGGGCTGACAAGCAGTTTGCCTGACCTGTTCAAGGCCGGCGACCCGCGGATGCGTAAGCTGATCGAGGGTATGCTTGCCTTCCAAGAAGTACTGCTCTACATCAAGAGCTTGCTTGTGGTTGAGGTCGAAGACCTCCGGCGTAACGCTACCCAAGTTGGTGGTGGCTTCGTAGACTTTGTCTTGGACGTTCGCCGCGATGCCGACGAGCTGGGCGACCTGAACAAGCTGTCGGTCAACTTCAACAACAACAGGTTTACCACGCTGCAGCACGACCTGACAGTGGCTCTAGCTGGCCAATGGGACGATCTCAACGTAGACACCTCAGTGATCAACGACTTCAACCGCAAGACGGTGGTCAACAAGGTCTTGGATCCCCGAGACATCTTGGGCGGCGGTAGGTTGTCGGATCTCTTGAACGAAGCTCCGGCGATTCTCGACAACTTCGGTGGTCCCGTGGGTCCTGAAGTGGCTTACGCAGCTTCTGTGCACTGCGGCATGACGCGATGCTTGCTTGTGCTCAACACAGAGACTCCCGAGCAAGATCGTTACGACCGGACCAAGACGATCCTCAAGGATACTGCTGAACACGCCAAGGAGATGACCTATGGCGGCCCCACCCGTGACTGGGTGATTGACATGGCTGCTACGGCTCAGGGTGACGTAGGTTTCGACGGTCTGGCCCGCGCAAGCCTGCCCGGTGCGGCCAAGTCGACGCAGCAAGCCGTAAACCACCTGGAGCGTACCAGCTCGGCGCTGACCACCATGATGGCTCAACACAACGGCAAAGACACGCTCGCGGACCTGTCTCAGCCAGCCAACGACATCGATCACGAAGCCGAGAACTCGGACACCATCAACTTCACAGCCGCGGCCCAGAAGAACGCCCGTGAAGCTCAACGCGACGTGTTAACCAAGAGCCTGCCCATCGTGCTGGCCTCGGCTAAGAGCCTTGAACTGGGCCAAGTCAGCGACAAAGCTGCCGACATGTCGAGCTACGTTGAGCGCATGATCCAGGAGCAGGCCAACGCACAAGCGATGGCCAGCCTCACCAAGGTCACAGGCACCCGGCTCAACCAGAGCTACGAGGGTTCCGTCAACCAAGCCAAGTTCATCTTGAACCAGGCCGGCCACACGATGACCTTCGATGCTCCTTGGTTTCACGCCAAGGCGCGCGTACTGACTCTGCAGGGTGGCGTGACTCTGCACGAGGCTGACAGCTACGCCGTGCGGGCGCGGTGGACCAAGGTAGTCAGCCGTGAGCTGATCTCGCATGCAACTACCGACTATGCGGTCAGCGCCTCGGGCAAGTTGACCCAGATGGCCGACACGGCGAAGCACGTAAGCCGCAAGGGCATTGAGATCCTGGACGCGCTGAAGCTTGTTCAGGCGGTTGGTGGTGTGCCCGGCAACCCGGTTCCGACGCCGCCCACGGTGCAGCGAACCATGGAAGTCGCAGGCAACGACAAGACCTTTGCCAGCCAAAAAGTCCAGATCACGGCAGGCGTAGCCGTTGAGGTCTTCGCGGGCACCGAAGTCAAGATTCACGTAGGGGCTTGCCAGATCATGGTTAGCCCCACGCGAATCGACCTCAATCCGCTCATCCCCATTCCGCCCGCGCCTGTAACGCCCAGCCCGGTCAGCTTCAACTACACTGAAGCGCCTTCGATGGACACGACCAGCGACAAGGGCGTGGGTCTTCTCCCGTCCCAGAAGGGCCGCAACCCAGTACCCTGCGCGGCGCCCTACAACGACCCAGGGGTCAGCGGACTGATGGGCTAGTCGCCCAGATGTTGTTTCAAGTCCCGCCGTAGGGTGGAACCTGGGGGCTGTGCTGTGGCTCAAGACAATAACATCGACAAAGAACTTTTGGGCGTGGACCTTGTGGCCACCCCCAACTGGGACTTGGCCGTGAACGTCCATGACCTGGCCACCCAAACAGGCTTGAGCAACGTCATCAACGCGTTCATCCGCGAGCTGACAACACCACAGGGCTTTATTGGGCGCTACGTGTACGACATTGAAGGCCTTAAGCTCATCGATGGCGACTACGGCAACCCGGCGTACTACCAGCTTTCGGAGCCACTGACCAACCTCTGGATTAACGACATGATGAGTCACGTCCAGACGGTTGCGGTCTACCACCCCAGGCTCACACTTGACACCATCGACTACCAACTGCTCGACGTAGAGCGCAACCAAGTACAGTTCATGATCAACTTCCGGGTCGAAACCAGTGCGGACTCGGTCACGCTACTGCTTGTGCGGAACGGGACCGTCCTGACCGCTGGCGTTCTGGAGGGATAGCCTGTGCCCGTTACCGCCCAGACCTTCGAGGAAGTCCTTGAGTCCATCGAGAACGCGTTGTTCTTGGAAGGCTCGGCCCTGTCGGATTTCAATCAAGGCTCGCGCCTGCGCGTCTTGTCGCGGGCCAGTGCTCGGGTCTTGTCGGAGGTTTGGCGAAACTTTTCCGAACTAGCGCGGGATAGCAACGTGGCCACGGCCGTCGGCGACGCCCTGGAGCTGCTGACCAACACGCTGGGCGTTACGCGCAAGCCTGGTGAGCAAGCCATGGGGTCCATGATTGTGCGAGCGTTGTCGCCTTCTGCATCTGGAGTCATCCGCGACGGCGACATCGTGACCTTCTCCGGCGCGAACTTCACGGTCTCGCTTGGGCTTACCGGATCGCTAGCTTTGAGCTACCCGACAACCATTGTGCCCATTACCGCCGTGCCCGTTGGTGACCGTTGGAACCTCCCGGCGAACACGCCGCTGACCTTCGCGCGTGAAGACCTCTTGCCTAGCTTTACGGCCGTCGTAGGCACCGGTTTTGACATCCGTGGTTTGGCCATTGGGGCTCTGACCAACGGCGAAGATCGAGAGACCGACACCCAGCTGCGAACTCGCTTTGCCAACTACATGCAAAGCTTGACCCGTGCGACGTTTCTTGCAGTCACCACAGCTCTCGCGAGTATCCGGGGCTTGCAAGCCATCAACGTAATCGAGTACGTTCCGGCCATTGGTTGGTTCACTGTGTTCGTTGACGACGGCTCGGCCAATCCCCTGCTCGACGATACCAAGAAGCAAGAGATCGAAGACGTCTTGTTCCGCTGGCGAGCCGCGGGTGTGGGTGTCCGCATCCAGACTCAAGAAAAGGTTGTCGAGGACGTCGAGCTGCGGGTCAAGATCGAGCGAACTCAGATTCCCGCAGACATGGAAGCTGCTGTCACAGATGCTCTCGTGCAAGCTCTTGGCGACTTCGGCCTAGGTCAGATCCTGTACCCCACCAAGCTCATCGACATTGCCCACGGGGTTCCCGGTGTGTTGTCGGTTGAAGTCTTGCTTCCCACGGCCCCCGTTGACCTGTTCGAGTATCAGGTCTTCCGCCCGAAGTCGGTGACCGTGCATGCCGTCCTCTAACCCTTTTCGACGCTTCCGGCTTCTGCCAGATCGGAAGCTTCTGAAAAACCTGACCCTGCGGCAAATGGCTGGCTGGATCCCTACGGGGTTCCGCTGGTTTAGCAAAGACGCAGTCAACGAAGACTGGGAGCTAGGTAAGTTCCTGCGGGCTAACGCAGATGTCATGGGTGACCTTGTCACTGACACCGCACGCCAACGCTACGCAATCTTCATCGGCTCCGCAGTAGGTGATGACCTAGACGTGGCTGCCGCGGGCTTCGGGTTCACCCGTGAAGCAGGGGAAGACGACGACATCTTCGCAAACCGAGTAGCCACAGCTCTTGTCCGCAACAAGGTTACGCCTGAAGCCATGATCGACCTGGTTGACTTTGCGTCAAGCGGGACGGTGGCTGGTGAGATCTACGAGCCCTGGCGAGACTTGCTCTTCTTCGGGGACGACCCACGTTACGCCAGCTTGTCCGGTAAGGCTCGGTTCGGCGATGAGGACTACACGCACGGCGCGGTCTTCGAGTTGCAAACTGACGGGCCTGTGCCCAAGCTAGACCAGTACCTGGAAGCCGGACGAGCAGCCGGCGTGAAGTACTGGCTCGCAATCGTCATGGAATCCCACACGGACGATAACTTGGTCCCGTGGTTCGGTGTTGAGCTGAACAACGACCCGCTGGCTCTTATCTTGCCGGGCAACCCGCCCTTCAAAATGAACTTCATCACGTCGGACATGGAGTACTCGATCGAGTCTGTCGGTGCCGAGCTGGGAGACCCTTACGGCGATTTCCAGCCGTGGGTCATGGAGATGCCCATTTACCTGGACGTTGCGGTCAATGTAGGGGCGTTGCTGACCTGGTGCTCGCCGCTCAGGTTCGACAACGTGCCCGGAAATTACCTACTTGCCGTCGATATGCTAGCTTCGTCGAGTAGTGGCACGCCGGTGTATTTTGTGCAGCAAGGGTCTTTCGACCCCTGGTCTCCCACAGCGCTTCAGGGAGCACCAGAGATCACGTACACCACCACGTTCGATGACGGCGCGAGCCTGGACGACCCCGGCCTCGTTCTCGGCTAGGAGACCCTTAGATGACTCTGCCCATCACTTCCAAGTACATTGGCGTCACAACGGTTGGCGGTCACATCGCGCGGGCGATCGACTTCTCAACACGCGACGACGTGTGGGTGACGCTGGGCAAGCGTGACGCCTGGACAGGCAACGACCCCTTGCGTGTGGGCAACCCGCCTGTGAGCGACAGCTTTCCGCCCCTGCCCAACCCACTGACTTTGCGCGCCAGCATGGACTCGCCCCTGGTTGCCAAGAAGGCCACCTTGCAGCTCGTTGTGCCTGATGCCGCGGGCGGTCTTACGGCTTACGGGCAAAAGTGGCGTCCAGTTGACGCCATTGAGGCCATGGCTGTTGGCTGTCGCTGGGTCTACCTAGAGACCAGCTTTGACTACAACGAAGCGCCCGTCTCGTACGCAGACAGCTACTTGATTCGGGCCCACCTGAGCACCGAAAACGTGTTGGATGTTTTCAACGCCGGTGGCTATATGATCGGCGACGAGCTGCTCATCGGTCCCGACCCGACACCCAATCCGGTGACCGGGGTCAACACGACAACCAACGTGGTCACCGTGCGGGATCCGCTAGGCTTCAACATGCCGGCGGGCACCTACTTGGCCAATCCTGACCGCGGCCCGGTGTTCACGTTCCGGCAAGCCGGCGTGATCACGCATGCGACGACTACGATTGCTCCCTCGGCTCCTGGCCAGCGGATGATCCCCTACGCGTTCATCACGGACGGCCTGCTGGAGTACATCTACAACGCTACGCCCATCCCGCGGGCGTTGAACAGCCGCAGCTACGTTCGCCTCGTGCTGACCTTCTAAGGCGCGTGACATGAGCTACCAGAAGCCCTACTACAACCGATTCACGCAGTTCGGCAAGGATGCCCGCGGCTACCAGACCGGGTACCCGCAGGCGACGCCTACGGACACGACCACGGGTCGGGCCAGGGGCTGGAAGTTTGTGCAGTTTGTTGGTGGCGTAGCCCCACAACCGCCCGAACTCAACGAGATGCAAAGCATCTTGCAAGACCAGATCAAGGACATTGGTGACCAAGTTCGCCGTAACGGCCAGACCACCGGTCTTCAGCTGCGCGTTGACCGTACGGTGCTTCCTGTGGTTGCCCACATCGAATGGGAAGACCCCAGTGTTCCGGGCAAAGTCTACATCGACGGCTTGTTTCACACTGTTGAAGAGCAAACCTTGACCCTGAGCGGCGTCCGCGAAGAGATCATCGCGATTCAGCTCGTTAAGGAGATCACGACTGCTGTTGAGGATCCCGCGTTGTACGATCCCGTCGAGGGCAGCTACAACTCGCAAAAAGAGGGTGCCTACCGCTGGAGCTTCACAGCGACGCCGGTGGTCAAAGATGACAGCAACCGCGACCTGCTGACCGACACCTATGAAGTGTGGGTTCTGCAAGACGGCTTGCTGAAGTCCAGCTCGAACGACGTCACCACGCCGGTCGACCAGCGCCTGATCAACTACACCTACGACCTGCAGGGCGACTGCTTAGTGCGGGGCATGCGCGTCAAGGTCGTGGATTCAGACGACCTGAACCTTTTGGTCACAGTCGACCGCGGGCGTGCTTACGTGGCCGGTCGGGCTGTCGGGTACGATACCACAACTACCCGCCCCATCACTAAGAGCAAGGTGCAGTCCAAGTCGATTCTGTCCGAGACCATCCCACTCACGTCCAAGCTGACTGGTCTCGTGGCTACGCTTAACACAGACTACTCGCCTAGCCGCGGACCAATCTTCCAGGTGACCAAGTTGTCCCTGGACACGGTCATCCGTAAGCAGGGTCTCTACAACGGTGGCGACCCGTTCTCGCTGGATCCGCTGGATCCCCTGATCGTTGTCATTTCCAACAATCCGCCTTTCGGCCCTGTTACCAGTGTCGTGTCGGTTTTTGACACGGTGCTCAACCAGTTCTTGGCCTTCACGTACGTCCCCTCGAAGGGCTTCCGCTTGGCTGGACCGCCTTCGGGCCCCATCAAGGTGGTTTGGAGCTACACAGCGACGCTGGTTGCTGAGACGTCCACTGTTACAGGCGACTTCGGCGTGGTGACCACAGGATCCATCACGACCAATCAGCGCTCGATTCAGTTGCACAACACGTACCCGTCGGCACTGGACCAGACGCTGAACACCTTGAACAGCCTC
>Ga0209170_1000109_pt1 | contig 42638 bp, 27 predicted proteins | sample KloWWTKNB14_bulk_FD_187178 | JGI IMG/M metagenome (GOLD analysis project Ga0209170, IMG submission 187178) | Active sludge microbial communities from Klosterneuburg, Austria, studying microevolution and ecology of nitrifiers - Klosterneuburg... | ecosystem: Engineered > WWTP > Aerobic digester >...
CCGGCGCTTCAGCCACCTTCGATGCCACCACGGCAGGCGCCACCTACCTCTGGAACGATGGTTCCACGGGACCAACACTCACCACAGACGCGCCGGGTAACTATTCCGTGCAAGTAACCGTGAACGGCTGCTCTACCTCGGACGCGGCGGACCTTTCCAACTTCAACCTGCAATCGGTGAGCCTCGGGCCGGACCGTACGATCTGTGCCGGCGGGTCCGTGATGATCGGCGTAACCGTTGCTGGTGCAACCTATTTCTGGAACACCGGTGCCACCACTGATTCCATCGCCGTCTCTTCTGTAGGAACGTTCTGGGTGGACGCCACGCTCAACGGTTGCGCTGTGCGGGATTCCATCATTGTATCCGTAACCCCGCTACCCGTGGTGGATCTTGGCCCTGACGTCGCGGTCTGCCCGGGCACTCAGGCCACCTTGGATGCCACAACACCAGGAGGCAGCTACCTCTGGAGCAATGGTGCCATCACCCCGACCATCACCGTCGGTACGGGCATCTGGTCCGTGGATGTGACGGTGAACGGTTGCACGGCCTCCGATGCCGCCACCATCACGAACTTGACGCCGCCCACGGTGGATCTTGGTCTTGACCAAGTGGTCTGCCCCGGCGCTTCAGCCACCTTCGATGCCACCACGGCAGGCGCCACCTACCTCTGGAACGATGGTTCCACGGGACCAACACTCACCACAGACGCGCCGGGTAACTATTCCGTGCAAGTAACCGTGAACGGATGCTCCGCCTCGGATGCCGCGTTTCTTTCCAACTTCAACCTGCAATCGGTGAGCCTCGGGCAGGACCGAACGATCTGTGCCGGCGGGTCCGTGATGATCGGCGTAACCGTTGCTGGTGCGATCTATCTCTGGAACACCGGTGCCACCACTGATTCCATCGCCGTCTCTTCTACAGGAACGTTCTGGGTGGACGCCACGCTCAACGGTTGTGCTGTGCGGGATTCCATCGATGTATCCGTAACCCCGCTACCCGTGGTGGATCTTGGCCCTGACGTCGCGGTCTGCCCGGGTGCCCAGGCCACCTTGGATGCCACAACACCAGGAGGCAGCTACCTCTGGAGCAATGGTGCCATCACCCCGACCATCACCGTCGGCACGGGCATCTGGTCCGTGGATGTGACGGTGAACGGTTGCACGGCCTCCGATGCCGCCACCATCACGAACTTGACGCCGCCCACGGTGGATCTTGGTCTTGACCAAGTGGTCTGCCCCGGCGCTTCAGCCACCTTCGATGCCACCACGGCAGGCGCCACCTACCTCTGGAACGATGGTTCCACGGGACCAACACTCACCACAGACGCGCCGGGTAACTATTCCGTGCAAGTAACCGTGAACGGCTGCTCTACCTCGGACGCGGCGGACCTTTCCAACTTCAACCTGCAATCGGTGAGCCTCGGGCCGGACCGTACGATCTGTGCCGGCGGGTCCGTGATGATCGGCGTAACCGTTGCTGGTGCAACCTATTTCTGGAACACCGGTGCCACCACTGATTCCATCGCCGTCTCTTCTACAGGAACGTTCTGGGTGGACGCCACGCTCAACGGTTGTGCTGTGCGGGATTCCATCGGCGTGTCCGTCACTCCACTGCCTGTGGTGGATCTTGGTACCGACATAGCTGTGTGCCCGGGCGCTCAGGCCACCTTGGATGCCACGCTTCTTGGGGGATCATACCTCTGGAGCAACGGTGCCGTCACGCCGACCATCACCGTCGGTACGGGCACTTGGTCGGTGGATGTTATGGTGAACGGCTGCACGGCCTCCGATGTGGCGACGATCACGAACTTGACACCACCCGCTGTTGACCTCGGCCCCGACACCACGCTTTGCCCTAATTCTTCCATCGTGTTGAACGCCGGTCCTTCCGGCACGAATTACTTGTGGAGCACGGGTGCGACCGGCCAGAGCATCATGGTAACGTCAACCACAACAGCATCCGTTACGGTGACCGATGCCCAAGGCTGTTCCAGTACGGACGCCATCACCATTTCCTATGCGGACCCCGGCGCCTTGTCCCTTGGACCGGATACCAGCGTATGTGCAGGGGAGCCGGTCACCTTGGACGCCACCATGCCGGGTGCATCCGGATATCTCTGGAGCGATGGAACAACGAACGCCGTCCTGACGACAACTATCGGCGGGACTTGGTCCGTGGCCGTGACCCAAGGCGCATGCTTGACAGGTGACACGATCATCGTCCAGTCCGTTCAATCCCCTTCGATCACCCTGGGAAATGACACCACGCTTTGCTCCGGAGAAACGCTGGATCTACAGGTGTCCAGCGCGAATGCGACGTTTGAATGGCAGGACGGGTCTTCAGGCAACTACTTCGCAGTGAACGCGGCGGGGGACTATTGGGTGGTGGCCACGAATGCCGCAACGTGTACTGATACGGCCTCCATCCATGTGGCCTATTTGAACGCTTCCTCTTTCAACCTCGGAGCTGACACGGCCATCTGTGAAGGTACCTCGCTTCTTCTGGATGCAGGCCTGCCCGGCGGGAACACCCAATGGACCGGGGCGGTGAATTCCTCCACTCCCATGGTGACCGCGAGCACATCGGGCACTTTCATTGCCACCACCACTGTTTCAGGCTGCGCTTTCACGGACTCCATTTCGGTCACTGTCTTTCATCTCCCTGCGATCGACCTTGGCCCGGACCAGGACCTGTGTTCGGGCAGCACGCTCCAACTCACAGTGAACGCTAATTCCCTGCTCTGGGACGATGGATCGAGCGCAGGCGCACGAACGATCGACCAGCCGGGCACCTATTGGGCCATGGCGACGAATAACGGATGCTCGGCCTCCGATACGGTCAATGTGACCGGCATTCCCTTGCCGGTGGTGCAGCTAGGTCCGGACACGGGACTATGCGCCTCCGCGTTGCTGTACCTCGATGCCACCGTACTTGGCGGCAGCTATCTATGGAACGATGGCAGCACGCTCCCTGCTCGCAGTGTTTCTGCCGGCACATGGTCCGTGGAAGTGAGCGCACTTGGATGCAGTGCCACTGATAGCATCCGCATCGATCCGTTGCCCTCACCCACACTATCGCTGCCCGCTGATACGACCCTGTGCTCGGGTGAGACATGGTCGATCAACGTTACCCAACCCGGCAGCAGTTATCTCTGGTCCACGGGCAGCAATTCCCCTTCCCTCTTGGTGAACGCACCGGGCACATACGGCGTCACGGTGGATCGCGATGGCTGCGTAGCAGCAGCGAATGTGGATGTGGCCTTTGTGGATCTTTCCAACTTCAGCCTTGGACCCGATACGGTGCTCTGCCCGGGTGAAACTTTGGTGCTTGCAGTGACGGTCCCGGGCGCAATGGTCGCATGGCAGGACGGCTCCACCGCCACGCAACGGACCGTATCCACCGCGGGGACATATGAAGCGAATATCGCTGTGGGCGGATGCACCGCACAGGATGATGTACACATCGGCTTCACACCCCTGTTGGAACCGGACCTCGGCGAAAACCGCACACTATGTGCCGGTGACACCGCTCTGCTTCTCGTATCCTCCGGACCTGCGCAGGTGGTGTGGAACAACGGCACTACCGGTGATGCGTTGGCCGTAACAAGCACCGGAACCTATTCCGTGACTTTGTCCTTGGATGGATGCGTTACCAGCGACGCAGCCCTGATCACCTTCCTCCCCGTCATCACACAACTGGACCTTGGACCGGACGGCAGGATCTGTCCGGATAACACATTGACCTTGGATGCGACGATACCCGGAGCATCCTACATCTGGAATGACGGATCACACCAGTCCGCGTTGGTGGTCGACCGGCCCGGTGTTTACCACGTGACCGCCCAAGGCCCCTGTATCCTCGCGTCCGATACGGTATTGATCACGGAGGGGAACTGTGCGCCGGAGGTACATATCCCGAACGCGTTCACACCCGACGGCGATGACATCAACGACAGTTTCACGCCCATCGTGTCGGATGCGGTCCGGTCATGGTCCTTCTCCATCTTCAACAGATGGGGGGAGTTGATCTTCACTACCGACGTGCCGGGTGTCGCTTGGGACGGGAAGGTGAATGGCGTTGAAGCGCCGGTGGGGGTCTATGTATGGGACGTTCATTACGGGACCGTCACTGATGCCGGGGTCGTTCAGGAACGCCTTCGTGGCAGTGTGACGTTAGTCCGCTGAGGATCCGTCAAAGCCGTCCTCCTTCCACAGGATCTGGCCATCCGACAACTTCACGTAGGCAAATCGGTCCTCCCGTGTCACTTTGATCAGGCCTGTGCCTACCCATCCCACGGTATCATATTCCAAGGCTACCAGGACTTTCCCCGTGGCGTTCACCACACCGCTGCCATGATCTCCGGTCGCGATCAATATGCCCTTGTCCAGATCGCTCAGCCCGGTATAATGGGGCGCGATGAGCTCAGCCCCCGTGCTGTCCACCAATCCGAACAAGCCCCCGAGCTCCACCCGCCCGTATCCACCATGCAGCTCCCAAGCCTGATCATATTTGAATTCGGTCGCCATCGCCGAAGTGTGCGTTGCATAACCCCATTTCTTCTTCTTCACCGGCACCAGACCGCTCTCAAACAGACCGATGTCCGAATACTGGGGGATCAGGATCCGGTTTCCCTTCACGTCCACGAGACCCAGCTTTCCGCCGGAGAGCACACGCGCCACACCATTGTGGAGATCCCCAAGGTTGATCGTGAGCGCGTTCGCATCGAACCGTTGCGGTATCACCCACGCGCCATTGGCGTTCACGTAGCCGCATTTCCCCTTGTCGATCACCAGCACCAAGCTGTCATTGAGGGTGCCGACGTGGTCGTGTTCCACAGCGAGCAGCACATCACCGAAACGGTTGATGAAGCCCATATTGCCGCCCTTCCGCACGCGGGAGAGCGGGAGCTTTACGAAGCCCTCCACCCAATCATACTGGAATGGCACCACCAGTTCACCGTTCGCATCAATGATGCCGCTCTGGTCATCCTTGGAGACCACCGCCATGCCATTGATGAAGTGCATGGCCCGATCATAAATGAACGGGATGATCTCTTTTCCGGCCTCGTCTATATAGCCGTAGAGGCCGCCTTTGGAGGCCGCCGCCAGCCCATGGTCGTATTCACCGACCTCATCATACTCCAAGGGTACCACAAGTTTCCCATTGCGGTCCACCGCTCCCTGTTTGCCGTTCAATTCCACGGTGGCCAAGCCCTCCTTGTAATCCATCACATCGTCGTAGATGATCGGCACCACGGGTTTGCCCAGCTTGTTGATCGCACCTATTTGTCCATCCCTTCCGACTTGTGCCTGCCCATGGATGAACGGCTCGGCAAAATCGAACTCCGCCTTGATCCGTTCAACCCCTGTATCATCGATGAAACCCCACTTCCCCCCTTGGCGGAAAGGGTACAACACCAGACTGGCGACCTTGTAGTCATTCATCAGCTCATTGATGAACGGATAGTCCGGATAGTCCGTCAGGAACCGGGTGATGTTGTTCACGCTCAGTTCCTTCGTGTAAAGGTCGTAGATGCTTCTCCAAGCCTCGGGGACATTGGGATTCTCCGGGTATCGGTGGATAAAGGCCGCAAATTCCCCAGAGCTGTGGCCGGGGGTGTTCAGCTCCAGAAGACGGTCCTGTGCGTCCCGTAGGTACGTGTTTTCCGGATGGTCCTTGATGAAGGCCTCATACTGCGCGATGGTGCCGTTAGGCGTGGCTTCCCGGTAGATCGCCTCTTGGAGACGGGACCGTGCTCCATAGGCTTCCTTGGCTTCGGGATACCGGTCAAGGAACTGCTTGTAAGCCGTGGATGTGTTCGCTTTTCGCGTATCCATGAACGCGAGTTCATTCCGCCGGTCGATGGCCAAGGGGATCCTGTCGCTGCCGGTATAGGTATCAATAAAATGCTCATAGGTCTCCAGCCGGTCCACATCGCTTACCTGTTTCCAAGCGATCGAAGCCACATGATCCATCTGGGCCTGGATCGCTGCGGAGTCCACTCCCAACTTACCGATCTTGTCGCGGCCCCGCCCGTCAAGTAAGCGGTAGGCCGCTGCGGACCGCAGTATGGCCGCATGGCTCGAATCCAGGCGGTAGAACGGATTGTCCGCCCTGCCGGTGATCACGCTCAAACCGTACCAGGCCGCGGCCGGTTGTTTCCTGACTTCCTTCTCGAACAGATCCTTGGCCTTGAAATAGTCGTGGACCTCCAAGGCCGCAAAGGCCTTTTCCAGCTTCCCCGCATATGTGGTCGTGGCCATCAAGACCAACAGCAAGGCCACCGTCCCTCCCCTCCATGTTCGTGACATGCCGCGAAAATACCGCCGATCGCATTATGATCGCCAAGAGACCATGACGGCTCCACCATTGGCCGCCTGAGATGAACCTCTTCCGTTGCGGACCGACTAGTGGTATTCCTCGTAGGCGCCCTTGAATTCCGCGTCGTCCATGAACGCGTCCTTACCGGTCTCCATAGCGGCCCGGGCCCCGCTCTTATCCCCTTTGCCGTCCAAATATTCCGCGTAGTGGATCAAGCCGGCCTTCATCAGCTTCTTCTGGTCTTCCGGCAGGAGCGCAATGCCACCGGCAGCTTCCAGCGCCTCCTTGTATTTCACGATGCTTTCGTCACCGTCCTTGGCCAAATTGCTCTGATATTGCGTCAAAGCTAGCATCATCCATCCGCCTGGGTTCTCGGGGTAATAGCCTGTCATGGAGTCGAAGTAGCGCCGCGCCTTGCTCATGCCCTTGGGTCCGCTCTCATATTCGTTCATCCCGCTCTCTTGGGCCATGGTATTAAGCTCGCTCCAGTAGTCCTCGTAATTATTGAAGAACTCTTTGTTCTTGTCCTTCTTGCGGTATTTCTCCGCCCATTTCAGCGCGTCACGGTCCGCCTTCTTATAATCGTCCATCTCCTGGTACTTCGGGATCTTGCTCATCTCGAAAAGGCACATGCTCATGTACAGGTACGGTAACGGGTCCCGCTTCGTGTTGTCGTTCTGAGTGTAGCGTTCCGCTTTGGCCAAGCAATCCTCATATTTCTCGTCCACATATTTCACTAGCAGGTCATCATACTGCTTTTCCTGCGCTCTGGAAGTGGTGGTGAGGGCCAGAAAGGCCATTGTCGAGATGAGAAAATACCGCTTCATTGGTGGGTCGTTTTGTTTGCCTTGTATGGCAAGATCGATGCCGAAGGTATGAACGGGCACGATCCGGCGACGGATAACCCGTGCCGGCCGGTACTTTCGCGGTCCATGCGCATCGACATCCTTACCGCCCTTCCCAGCTTGCTGGACAGTTATTTCAATGACAGCATCCTCCGGCGCGCCCAACAGAAGGGGCTGGCCGAAGTACACATCCACGACCTGCGCTCCTTCTCCGAGGACAAACACAAGCGGGTCGATGATTATCCCTTCGGTGGCGGGGCCGGCATGGTGATGTCCATCGCTCCGGTCCATAAGGCCATCACTTGGCTGAAGGGCGAGCGTGATTATGATGAAGTGATCTACATGAGCCCCGACGGCGAATTGCTGGACCAGCCCTTGGTGAACCGGATGAGCTCCCTGAGGAGTATCATCATCCTGTGCGGGCATTACAAAGGCGTGGATGAACGCGTGCGCGAACACTTGGTCACCCGCGAGATCAGCATCGGCGACTATGTTCTCAGTGGCGGGGAACTGCCTGCGGCCGTGCTCAGCGATGCGCTCATCAGGCTGCTGCCCGGTGTGCTTGGGGATGAGACCAGCGCCCTTTCCGACAGTTTTCAGGACGGTCTGGTGGCCCCGCCCGCGTATACCCGGCCGGAAACCTACGGTGAATGGAAAGTGCCGGAGGTGTTGATGGGCGGGCATGCGGCACGCATCCAGGAATGGCGCCATCAGCAGAGCATGGAACGCACACGGGAGCGGCGACCGGGGCTGTTGGGAGAAAATGATGCCTCCGAATAGGTATTCCAAGCGGAATTCTCCTTAATATTGCGCCCCCAAACGGCGGGGATGAACGCCGCAAACCGCTGAGCGCCATGGACAAGATCAAGCAACTCGAGAAAGAATGGGCACCTGTGAAGCAACAGGAAGCCTTCAAAGCCGGTGACACCATCACCGTCCACTACCGCATCAGCGAAGGCAACAAGGAGCGTATCCAGCAATATCAGGGCGTGGTGATCCAACGCAAGGGCAGCGGCAGCACCGCCACCTTCACCGTCCGCAAAATGAGCGGGTCCGTGGGCGTGGAACGGATCTTCCCCGTGGCCTCCCCCTTCTTGGAGAAAGTGGAGGTGAACAAGCACGGCGACGTGAACCGTGCCCGCATCTTCTACATCCGTGAACGTCGCGGCAAGAGCGCCCGCATCAAGGAAAAGCGCATGTCCGTCGCCCAGGAGGAATCCAAGGCCAGCGCCAAAGCAAAGGCCAAGACCAAGAAGGCTACTGCAGCCGCAGAGGCCAAATAACCAGCGTTCCCAAACACTTGAAAGGTCCCGCCTCGGTGGGATCTTTCTTTTATGTTACCCTGTGCTGAACAAATCAAATTGAGCACCATGGGACTGATCTGGAGCCTCATCATCGGCGGCATCTCTATCTGGATGGCCGACTTGATCATGAAAGGCCAAGACTATGGCGTGCTGGTCAATATCCTGCTCGGTATCCGGACGGCCTAGTGGGCGGATGGGCGTTCGCTCTGCTCAGCATCGCCTCCACCAACCTCGTCGGCCAGCTGACCCGTGCCACGGTGGGCGCGGTGTTGTTGATCGTACTGGTGCGCGCATTGAGGAAGTAGACTTCCCCTACGTCTATCGTCTCCGGTCCACGAAGAACAATTCCCGCTCGCCCTTGCCTTTAAGGTCGATGTTGCCACGAGGCTGGATAAGCAGGCCGTCAGCATTTATTCTTTCCATGGTATTCGCCGAAATGGTAACACGCATCGGCTCTGAGGCGCTTTCCACGCGCGAAGCGATGTTCACATCATCCCCAAAAATATCATACTGATAACGGCGCGTGCCCACAAGCCCGGCAATGACCGACCCGGAATGCACCCCGATGCGTACCTTCCATTTCGGGCCCGAACCGTTTTCACGCGCCTTCAAGTGGTCGATCATGTCCAAGGCTGCGGACACCGCCCGGTCGGCATGGTCCGGCACCGGCCGGTTCAAGCCCACCAGACCGATGTAGGCATCACCGATGGTCTTCAACCGCTGGCCTACATGGGCTTCCATAATGATGTCGAAGGCACTGAAAATATCCGATAGCTCATCCAACAAGGTCTCCTTCGCCAATTGCCCGGCTATGCCGGTGAAATCCACCAGGTCGCAAAAGACCATGCTCAGTTCATCGATCTGCTCCGGCTTGGAGGTCCCCGTGGAGATCAACTCCTGCACCACACGCCGTGGAAGAAAATTAGCAAGCAAACGACCTGTCTTCTTGCGTTCAGAGACCAATTCCAACTGCATGCGCACCCGCGCCATGAAGATCGTGGGGTCAAAAGGCTTGGAGATGTAATCCGAGGCCCCCAGTTCGAACCCTCTGGCCTCGTTCGCCGTTCCCACCAAGGAGGTGAGAAATATGACGGGGATCGACTTGGTACGGCTGTTGGACTTCAAGGTCTTGCACACTTGGTGACCGTCCATCCCCGGCATCACCACGTCCAGCAGGATCAGATCCGGCAAGGGTTCCTTGACGGCCAGTTCAAGCGCGGCCTCTCCGGATTTAGCCACCTTCACTACATAATCCTCGCCCAGCAGCCCCACCATCATGGTCAAGCTCTCCGGGCTGTCATCCACCAGCAACAGGGTCTGCTTCTCATTCCCGAGTATGATCGTGGCGGGCTTCATGGAACTACTTCGGACAACGTGTTCAGGGCCTGGTCGAACTCCCAGTTCTTCACTTGCTCATGCGCGCGCTCGAACATCTGTTTCCGGCTGGTGTCCGCTGTGGCCAGGACCAGCTCCTCCACGGCTTTAAGGGAACGGGCGTCGTGGTCCTCCAATAGCCGTAGGACATCGCGGACGGCTGTTCGTAGATCCTCTTCATCCAATGCCGTGGTAGGTTCAGGGACCGCTGCCTCGCGCACTTCCGCTTTCAAGTAACCGCTTATGCTTTCCAGTGTTCCGCACAGTTCAATGCACAAGTTGGCCATGTGGTCGTTCAGCTCCGCATCATCGGGGCCCGCTCCGTCGGTCAATGCCTGCTCTACCCTCTTCGCCGCTGTCAACACGCCATCTCCGCCCAGATTGCCCGCTGACCCCGCCAGGGTATGCACGGACCCGCGCAGAGTTTCCAGATCACCTGCCCGCAACAATTCGGGGAACTCAGCAGGTGCTTTGCTCCATTTGGACACGAAAAGCTCCAACAACTCCGTGTATGTCCCCCGGTTGTTCCGGATCCTTGTCAGCGCCGTTGCCGTGTCCAGCCCTGCGATACGGATCTCATCTTGGCTATCTGCTGCCGGGCCGGAGACCAGCATCGCGCTCACCTCGCTCTCGGTGGTCTCGCAGAGCCAATGCATCAAGCTCTTGTAAAGCAGGATCGGGTCGATGGGCTTGTTGAGGTGGTCGTTCATTCCTGCGGCCAAGCTCTTTTCACGTTCGCCCTTCATGGAGTGCGCGGTCATCGCCATGATCGGCACCGTGTTGCCGCCGGGAAGGGCGCGGATCCTGCGCGTGGCCTCCAAGCCGTCCATCAACGGCATCTGGATGTCCATGAGCACGCCGTCATACTTCTTCTCGGCGAACATCCGCACAGCCTCCTCCCCGTTCTCGGCATGGTCCAGTTTGACCCCCGCGTCCTGCAGCAGCTCCGAGGCCACCTGCCAGTTGATCTCGTTGTCCTCGGCCAACAAGATCTGTTTTCCGTCCAACAGCCCGCGCACTTGGTCCATGTCCAAGTGTTCCCGGGTGGTCTTGCGCACTCCCTCCAGATCGAACTTGAAGATGCCGTTCAAGGTGTCAAAGAGCAGTGAGGGGTCCACCGGTTTGACCAGATAGCCATCGATCTGCCCGACTTGGGCGGCAGTGCGCACATCATCGACACCGAAGGCCGTCACCATCAGCACCATGGGGGCGTCGCTCAGGAATTCCTCCTTCAAGTAGCGTGCGGCCTCCAAGCCGCTCATCTCCGGCATCATCCAGTCCATGATGATCAACGCGAACGGCCTCGCCTCCATCATGCTCGTCCGCACCGCCTCCACCGCCTCCCTACCGGAGCCCACGGTGATCACGTCGAAGCCCATCTCCTTCAACATGGCGCCTTGAACAGTGCGGGCTATGCTGGAATCGTCCACCAATAGAGCGCGTACTTTGTCCTTGAAGGGCAGACGCAACGCGTCTGTGCCCCGTCTGCCACGGACCTCTTGGCCAATGGTGAAAAAGAACCGGCTGCCTTTCCCGGTCCCGCTTTCCACCAGGATCTTGCCACCCATCTTGTGGATCAGGCGGTCACTGATGGTAAGGCCCAGCCCGGTGCCGCCGTACTTGCGGGTATGGGAGAGGTCGGCTTGGCTAAAGGGCTTGAAGAGGTCGGCGATCTGCGCAGGGCTCATGCCGATGCCTTGGTCCTTCACGCTGAAGGTGACCGCGCAATGCTCCGGCCCGCGCTTTTCCGCGACGATGGACAGGATCACCTCGCCCTTTTCCGTGAACTTGATCGCGTTGTCCAGCAGATTGATCAGCACCTGCTTGATACGCAGTTCATCACCGATCAATTCCGCAGGCAAATTGGCCGACCGGTCGATGATGAACTCCACGTCCTTTTTTCCCGAAAGCCTGGCGTTCACCGTGTCCACTACGGCCTCCAACATCTCTTGTGTGGAATAAGGCATGGCCTCCAGTTCCAGCTTTCCTGCTTCGATCTTGGAGAAATCAAGCAGGTCGTTCACAATGCGCAGCAGCGACCGTGCGGAACGATCCACCTTCACGTTGTAATCCTGCTGCTTGGGCGTCATTTCCGTCTTTGAGAGCAAGTGGTTCAGCCCGATGATGCCGTTCATCGGCGTTCGGATCTCATGGCTCATGTTGGCCAGAAAATCGCTCTTGGCCTTGTTTGCCGTGTCGGCCAAGTCGCGTAACCGCTCCATCTCCTGAAAATCATCGTGCAGGTGCCTGTTGCGCTCCTTCAACTTGTCCATGTAGTAACCGCCCAGCGAAGCGAACAGCCCCAGAAAAAGCGGTGCCGTATCGATGATCCAGAGCAATGGAGTGCTCCTTTGTGTGGCGATAAAACCTTCGATGCCGAAGCCCGTCCCCAAGTGCGAACTTTGGATCAGCGTGCCGAAGATCGGGAAGCAGAGCCCAAAGAGGGCACCGTAAAGCGCGTAGTTGTATACCTCCTTCCCAAAGATGCGCATGGCCTCCGCAAAGTACGCACGACATTACCGGGTTGGCGTGGACATGGCCGAAAACCGGTAGTTATACCTGTTATTAGGTAGGCCGGTCGATCTATCCGGCTCATAGGCTCCACCTCGTCCTTAAATGGACAGGCATGGACGTTGATGGACCGCATTGGCGCGGTCCATCAATGTCCTCTCGCAGGTGCTCGCGTGCTTGCCTGCCGAAGGCATGGTAGCGAGTACCTGAGTTCCATCACCCCACCAGCTCCCTGTTCAAGTTCGGGATGTCCTCCTTGTTGAAGGGCACGCGGTCCTCTTCCTCCTTCAGCTTCATCACCAAGGCGAGCGCATCGGGCACCACATCGCTGCAAAGCGTGAGGAAGCTGCCGGGTTTGGCCGTGCTGATGGCGTGGCGGATGGCCTCATCCTCCTTCTTGATGATGGTGACCTTCTTCTTGGGATCGACCTCTTGGATGCCTTTCATCATCAGCGCGATGATGTCGTCGTCGCTTTTGCCGCGCAGGTTGCGGTCCTGGCGGATGATGATCTCATCGAACATCTGTGCGCTGAGGCGGCCGAGCGTAACGGTGTCCTCGTCGCGGCGGTCGCCTACGCCTGCGATGACGCCCACTTTGGGGCTGTCCGGCACTTTGCTGAGGAACCGGCCCAAGGCCTCGAAGCCGTGCGGGTTGTGCGCATAGTCCACCACCACTTGGAAATTCTTGAACTGGAAGAGGTTCAAGCGGCCCGGGGTCTGAGCCGGTGAAGGCACAAAGGTGCTGAGCGACTCCTTCAACTCCTCCATCTTCACGCCCTGCACGTAGGCGGCGAGCACGGCGGGCAGAATGTTCTGGATGTTGAAGACGGCCTTGCCGCCCAATGTCAGGGGCACGTTCACCGCCTTTTCGATGCGCAGCTTCCACTCGCCCTTGCTGATGGTGATGAAGCCGTTCTCGTACACGGCCGCCAAACCGCCCAGCTTGCAGTGCTGGCGGATGAGGCGGTTATTCTCGTCGAGGCTGAAGAGCGCGATCTTGCAATCGCACTGCTTGCGCATGGCCATTACCAGATCGTCATCGGCGTTCAGGATCGCGTAACCGTCGCGGCGCACGCTGCGCGGCACAGTGCCCTTCACGTTGGCCAGGTCCTCCAAGGTGTTGATGTCCTTCAGCCCCAAATGGTCGGCGGCAACATTGGTGCAAATACCCACGTCGCAGCTCTCGAAACCGAGGCCGCTGCGCACCATGCCGCCGCGCGCCGTCTCCAGCACGGCCATGTCCACCAAGGGATCTTTCAGCACGAACTGGGCGCTTACCGGGCCGGTACAATCACCCTGCATGAGCAAGCGGTTCATGATGTACACCCCGTCGCTGCACGTCATGCCCACGCGGTTGCCGTGGCTGCGCATGATGTGTGCGATGAGGCGCGTGGTGGTGGTCTTGCCGTTGGTGCCCGTCACCGCGATGATGGGGATCCGGCTCGGCGCGCCCGGAGGGAACAGCATGTCCACCACCGGCTCCGCCACGTTGCGCCCCAAGCCTTCCGTGGGGTCCAGGTGCATGCGGAAGCCCGGTGCCGCGTTCACCTCGAGCACGGCACCGTTCTCGCTGAGCGGCACGGTGATGTCGTCCGTCATGATGTCGATACCGCAGATGTCCAGATCGATGATGCGCGAGATGCGCTCCGCCATGAAGACGTTGTATGAGTGTACCAGTTCGGTAACATCTGTGGCCGTACCACCGGTGCTGAGGTTGGCCGTGGCCTTGAGGTAGACCGTGTCACCTTCCACGGGGATGCTGGTGGGCGTCATGTCCCGGCGCTGTAGCAATTCCAGCGTGTGGGTGTCGATCGTTATCTGTGTCAGTACGTTCTCATGCCCGAAGCCGCGACGCGGGTCCTTGTTCACCTCGGCCACCAATTCCTGGATCGTAAGCTTTCCGTCGCCCACCACGCAGGCGGGCGTGCGTTTGGCAGCTGCCACGAACTTGTGGTCGATGACCAGCAAACGGTGGTCCAGTCCTTTGATCTCCTTCTCCACCACCACACTGCGGCTGATCTCCTTCGCCACCTCCATGGCCGTCTTCGCCTCCTCCAAATTCTTGATCCCGATGGTGGCGCCCCTCCCATGATTCCCGCCTATCGGCTTGATCACGCACGGGAAACCGACGCTTTCCAATGCTGCGACCAAACCTTCCTCGGTGCGCACCACGCGGCCTTTGGGCACGGGGATCTCATAACTTTCCAACAGGTCCTTGGTCTCCTCCTTGTCGCAGGCGATCTCCACACCGATGTTGCTGGTGTTACTGGTGATGGTGGCGCGGATCCGCTTCTGATGCACGCCATGCCCCAGTTGCACCAAGCTCTGCCCGTTCAAGCGCAGGTACGGAATACCGCGCTTCGTGGCCTCTTCCACAATGGAGCCCGTGCTGGGGCCAAGGCGGGTGTCCTCGCGCAACTCGCGCATGCGCTGGATGTCCTCTTCCAAGCGGTATGGCTGACCATCGATCAAAGCCTCGGCGATGCGCACCGCAGCTTTGGCGGAATACAGGCCCACCGCCTCCTCGACATAGCTGAACACAACATTGTATACGCCATGTTCACCGGTGCCGCGCGTACGCCCGAAGCCGGTCTCCATGCCTGCCAGCGTCTGGATCTCCAGCGCGATGTGCTCGATCACATGGCCCATCCATGTGCCGCGTTGCACGCGCTCGAAAAAACCGCCCTCATGTTCCTCGCTGCAGCGGTGCGAATACATGGTCGGCAGCATCTCCTTCAACCGCTCATAGAAGCCGGGGATCTTGTCCGTGGGCCGCTCCTCCAGGTCCTCAATATCCAGCCGCATCACCACAAGGCGATGCCGCTTGACGGACCAATAGTTGGGGCCGCGCATGGCCTTTAGTTCCAAGATCCGCATGTGCTCGTGGTTTTAATGCGGTCAATGTATGAAGATCGGCGTGTTGAACAATTCCCGGTGACCGCCCGAGCGATAAAAAACCAATTCCCCTACTTTCGCCAAGCTCGGCCAAGCCTTCCCTCCGGGGAACGGGCATATGGCCGGCACGGGGCGGGGGTAAAACAAGATCCATGAACAATACGCCCAAAGGCAAATTGATCGCCATCGGCGGTGCCGAGGATAAGGGAAACGAACAGGAAAAGCCCGGCGCGGACAGCGGCACGTTCATCGAGGACAGCATCCTGCGCCGCGTGGTGGACGAGATGGGCGGCCACCACGCGGCGCGGATCGCCTTGGTCACCACCGCCAGCAGCATCCCCAGGGAAGTGGCGGCCAACTATGTGGAAGCCTTCGGCAAGCTCGGCGTGACCGATCTGGATATCCTGGACATCCGTGAACGGAGCGATGTGAAACCCGACATGGTGAAGCGTCTGTCCAAGGCGGATGGTGTAATGATGAGCGGCGGCAACCAGTTACGGCTCACCACGATCTTCGGTGGCACGGCCTTCCTCGAACTGATGAAGCGGCGCTACATGAACGAAGTCGGCTACGTGGTGGCGGGCACCAGTGCCGGGGCCATGTGCATGAGCAGTACCATGATCTATCAGGGCCACAGCTCCACCGGGCTCATCAAGGGCGGGGTGAAGATGACCTCGGGCGCGGGCTTCATCGGCGATGTGATCATCGACAGCCACTTTGTGCAGCGAGGGCGTTTCAGCCGCCTGACCCAGGCCATTGCGGGCAATCCGAACGCCATCGGCATCGGCCTCGGGGAGGATACCGGCGTGGTGATCACCGAGGGCGAGAACCTGGAGACCATCGGCAGCGGACAGGTGATGATCTTCGATGGGCACGAGATCTCTTATAGCAACTTCGCGGACGTGGAGGAAGGCGCGACCTTCAGCATCGAAGGGATGCGGGTGCATATCATCTCCAAGGGCCATTGCTACTCGTTGCGGGAGCGTGCGTTCACCGCCGTCCGGGTCCCCGTATAGCTTTTCTTGAGGGAAGCCTCCGTGGGTACTTTGGACCCGATGTGGGGAACCGTGTACACGTACGAAGATCGCTGCATTATTGTCGGACATCCGCTGCGAACGCTGCCTTTTTGGCGTTTTAGTGATTTTTTTGTACATTCTGCGAAACCGGCACGCTTATTCCATTCTACCGGTATCACCCAAAAACCACAACACCATGAGCACTAAGAAAGTATTACTGGGAGCCGTGATAGGATTCGCCACCGGAGCAGCCATCGGCGTCCTGATGGCCCCGCGTTCAGGAAAAGAGACCCGCTTGATCCTGAAGAAAAAGGGCAAGCAGGCCCAGAACAGCCTCAGCGAACAGTTGGACAAAGGCTACAAGAAGTGGAAGAAGGTCCGCAACAAGATGGTGGACCGCGCCAACATGACCAAGCACGACATCAAGGACTTCCTCCAGTTCATGTCCGCCGAGGGCAGCGACCTGAAGGACCGCATCACCGATGACGTGAAGTCCACGGGCAGCGACGTTTCAAGCGCGGGCAAGCGCACTGCGGAAAAGATCGCGAGCAACTAAGCATCCATCTGGAATACCGCCGCACGGGAGATACCCGCGCGGCGGTCCCGTCATACCCAATAGATCGACAACAGATGAGCCACCGACATCACGAGGGCGAGGAGGATCGCTATGCCGGCCCCGATGCCGCAGACCATGTTGACATGAGCGAGTTCTTGGATTCAGCCGTATCGGAGGGCAAAGCGTATTTCACCGCCCAGAAGAACTACCTCACACTGCGCGCTCAGGAGCAGATCGGCAGGGCCGCGGGAAACATGTTCAGCGGCCTGCTCACGGCCATGTCCGGGCTGATCTTCCTCCTTTTCACAAGTATTGCGCTCGCTTTCTGGGCCGGTTCCCGCATGGGCAGCACGGCGTTGGGCTTTCTCGTCGTTGGCGGCATTTATCTCATGACTTTCTTGATCATCCGTTTTGTCGCCAACGGCCGCATCCGCCGCGCGTTCTCCTTGAACGTGATCAATTCATTCTACGATGATGAGGAGTGAACGCTTCAAGGACCTTACCTCCGTCAACGCGGAACTGCTCCGCTTGGAGGAGGTGCGAGATACGCACGCCGCCCGGCTGGATAACCATTTCCAAGCCCTGAAACAGAGCGAATTCCGGAGCGCCTTGGTGAAGAATACGATGAAGGACGCCTTGGGAAGCTTTGCCCAAGACAATTTGCTGGGGTCCTTGATAGGTGGTGGTGGTTTGGGAAATGGCCTTAGCCTTGCTTTGGGTGCAGGGAAAGGAGGCCTGTGGAAGCGCGTTGCGCTGTTCGCCCTAGGGCTTGCCGCTCCGAAGCTCCTGCAAAAGGTGGAGTCCATCTCCCTCCCGGATATCCTCCATGAGTTCGGTGTCAGTTGGGAGCGGCTGAAGGACCACGTGCAGCAACGCCGCGAGGAAAAGGAATTTAGAAATGACAAGGAGGAAAATGTGCAGCTTTGAGCCGCATGCCCCCTGTTCCAAATCTCTTCCCCGCCCCTTCCCGACCTGAACAAAGCGGAGCACTGCTCCGCTACGTGCTGGTCTTGCTCGCCTTGATCGGCACCGTGACCGTGCTGGCGCTTGGCCAAACCCTCTTTGTTCTCCTCTTCATTTCCGGGATATTCAGTTTCCTGATGCTTCCCTTCTGCCGGAAGCTCCAAAAATGGGGCTGGCCCATATGGCTGGCCGCCGCCGCCAGTTGCATGCTGCTCTTGGTCGTGTTCTTCGGTGCCCTTACCTTCATAGGCTTGCAGTACGCCCATTTCGGCAAAGACCTTCCCACATTGCAGGAAGCATTGGTGGCACGGATCGACAGCGGTCAGACCTATCTGGAAACGCGCTTCAACGTGAGCCAAGGGCAGCAGACCGCCTGGCTGAACAAAGAACTGGCCGCACTGGCGGAAAGCGGCGGTGCCATGGCCATGAACCTCTTCTCCGCCACCGGCACCGTGCTTGCAACGGTCGTCGTCATCCCCATCTTCACCTTCTTCCTGCTGCTGATGAAGGGCCAATTCCGGAAATTCTTCTCGCAACTGCGCGACCAAGGCGACGGCACGGTGCTTCGTATCGTGGAGAACATCGCGGAACTATCGCGGCAATGGTTGAAGGGTGTGCTGACGGTGGTACTGTTCCTGGCGGTGCTGGATTCCATCGGTTTCCTCGTGCTGGGGCTGAAGTATGCCATCCTCCTCGGGGTCACCGCCGCGATCCTCAACGTGATCCCGTATGTGGGCCCTTGGTTAGGCGCGTTGGTGCCCGTGCTCATCGCCCTGCTCACCAAGGACTCGGCCATGTATGCCGTGGGCGTTTTAGCCGTCATTGCCGTCACCCAGTTCATCGACAACAATTTCATCACCCCCAAGGTCGTCGGCTCCAGCGTCAGCATCAACCCGTTGGCCAGCATGGTCGCACTGATCGCCTGGGGCATGCTCTGGGGCCTGATGGGCCTGATCGTGGCCATCCCCATCACCGGCATGATGAAGCTGGTGTTCGATGAGATCCCCTCGCTAAAGCCTTGGGGGTATATCCTCGGGGACGAACCCAAGGTCGGGAAACGCAAGCGCGGTGGGAAAAAAGAAGGAAAGGATCCGGTGTAAGCGCTATTCGCACAGGATCTAAAGCACCTCCAACACCAAGCACTTCAAGTAGTGCGTCTCAGGGATGGCCCAATGCACCGGATGGTCCGGCGGTTGGCCGCCTGCGTAGACTTCACGCAGCTCGCGGTGGGCATCGCGCGCGGCATCGGCGATGGTCTTGCGGAAGAGCTCCGGCACCATGTGCTGGGAACAGGAGCAAGTGACCAAAAAACCGCCGGGCGGAAGTGCTTTCATCGCCCGCAAGTTGATCTCCTTGTAGCCCCGTACGGCGTTGTCCAATGCAGCGCGGCTCTTGGCGAACGCTGGCGGGTCCAGCACGATGGCGTCCCAGCGGCCGCTGTCCTTCACCGGCCCGGAAAGGAAATCGAAGACATTCGCCGCCTTGAACGTACAGATGCCTTCCATTCCGTTGAGCTGCGCGTTCTTTCCCGCCAAGGCCACGGCATCCTCGCTGATGTCCAGTCCCAAAACTTCCTTCGCGCCATACTTCGCCGCGTGCAGGGCGAAGCCGCCCGTGTGCGTGAAGCAGTCCAGCACCCGCGCGCCTTTGGAAATGTGCTCCAGCGCCGCATGGTTCAAGCGCTGGTCCAGAAAGTGGCCGGTCTTTTGGCCCTCGGCGAGGTCCACATGGAACTTCAATCCGTTCTCCGTCATGATCAGGTTGGTGTCGAACGCCTCCCCGACCGGCCCCGTGATCTGCTCCAGCCCTTCCTTCTCGCGTACCGGCACGTCATTGCGCTCGTAGATGCCGCGCGGGGCCAGCACTTCCCGCAGGGCCTGCACGATCTCCGGCTTGAAGCGGTCCATGCCCAAAGCCAAGGTCTGGAACACGAGCACATCGTTGAACTTGTCCACCACTAAGGCGGGTAATCCGTCCGCTTCGCCGAAGACCACACGGCAGCTTTCAGGTTGGCCCAAGCGCTGACGATAATCCCACGCGGCCTTGATCTTCCGGTGGAAGAACGCGGCATCGATGGGCTCATCGAGGTCCTTGGTGAGCATCCGCACGCGGATCTTGCTCTTCGGGTTGAAGTAGCCCTGCCCTAACGGTCCTTTCTTCACATCGAACACCTGCACAATGCCACCGGGTTGAAGCCTTCCCTCGAAGCGCAGCACCTGATTGTCGTACACCCAGGGGTGCCCTTGCCGGATGCGTTGACGTGTGTCTTCGATGTAGATCCGGTCGCGCATGATGCGTTTGAAAGGTCGCGAAGGTAGGTCCGGCCAGACCCGTTCACCTGACCTGCCTTCCCGGCGAACGGACCGTCCGGAGCGACCATCGGTCATTATCGGCAAAGTATCACGGTTAACTTTGAGGCATGATGAACCGGGGTTCCATTCTCTTCGCAGCATTGGTACTTTCCTCCGCCGGCTTCGCCCAATCACAGCTTGATGCCGTGGTGGAGGCCAAGCGTTTCAACGCACCGGGCGGCGGTGACCGCGTGGACGTGAACATCTCCGTGATCGGCAATACGGCGCTCTGGACCATGGACGAACGCGGGTTCCAGCAGGCAAAAGTGGAGGCGTTGACGGTGGTGGAGCAGGACGGGAACATCGTGGATTTCCGCAAGACCCTCGTGCGCTCGCCGGAACGCGCCGACACGTTGCAGGGCGATTTCATCCATCAGGAGCGCTTCGTCCTCAAACCCGGCAGCTATGCCCTTTCCGTGGAATTGCATGACCAGAACATCGCGGACACCGCCCGCACCTATGTCCGTATCCCCCTGGTGATACCGGCCCGCACGAACGCCGTGTCCATCTCCGATATCATGTTCACCCTCCAAGGTGAGGAGGGCGAAGGCCCCACGCCCTTCCCCGGCGCGTATTATCCCGGGGGCACCGGCAAGCTCGGTTTCTATGCGGAGGTGTACGGGACGATCCACAAGTTCGGAAATGGTGGGCCGTTCTTGGCGGTGACGCAGATCGAGGACTATGAGACCAAACACGTGGCCGGCAATTTCAGGACCGTGCAACGCCTGAGGGCGGATACCGTGGTGCCGCTGGGGATGGAGTTCGGCATCGGGAAGCTGCCCACCGGGAACTATCAATTAGCCGTGGAGGTGCGAGACCGCAGCGATTCCTTGGTGGACCGGAAGACCCAGTTTTTCCAGCGTAATAACCCGATCGCCTTCGATCCCACAACGCTAGCCGAGGGTGAACTGGGGGCCAACTTCACGGATGCATTCACCGATGCGGACACACTGGCGGAATACCTCAGCTCCATGCGCCCCATAGCCGATGAACTGGAGCGAAAAATGATCGATGACCGCTGGAAGGACAAGAAGCCGGAACTGATGCGGCAGCTGATGTACACCTTCTGGTACAACAGGGCGCCCAACGACCCGAAGGCCGCTTGGGAACGCTACCTGCAGGCGGTTAACTACGTGGATAAAAAATTCGGGTGCCGGAACAAGCGCGGTTACCAGAGCGACCAAGGCTACATCTACCTGCGCTACGGGGCACCGAACACCGTGGTGGACCGGGCCAACAGTACTTCCGCCCTGCCTTATATGATCTGGCACTACTACAGGGCCGGGCAGTACACCAACCGCCGCTTCGTCTTCTACCAGCCCGAGCGGTCCACTACGTGTTGGACCCTGTTGTCCTCCGACATGCCCGGTGAGCTCAATAACAACACCTGGTTGGACATGCTTGCCCCCGGAATTGCCGATGGCGGCGCGGAGCGCGGCGAGATCATGGACAACTACAACAATCCCCGGTAGCTGGAGCGTTTGTCCGGTCTTGTGGGGGTGTGCTTCGTTCTCGCTACAAGCACAAGAAGATCGACGCGATCGGTGAGCGAAATTGCCCGTGATCGATCCGGTAAAGCGATCGATCAGTTCATACGGACAATAATTCCACCTTCACTTATACTGATCTACCACATGTAACTGAGGTTCAAAATATTAAACGCATGAACCACACATGTCTACTGAGCTGCACATCACTGCAAACCGGCCGAGACGGACGAGCTTGGAACTTCCGCTGAACGGAGGCCACAACGCCTTGACCTAATTTCGTCCCGTGCCACTCTCAGCTCCTATTGACCGGTTCCTTTCAGCCCGCGTGCCGCTGATCGACGTTCGTTCGCCGGGGGAATACCTTCGAGGTCATATTCCGGGGGCATTCAACGTTCCGCTCTTCACGGATCAGGAACGTGCCGTTGTTGGGACCTTGTACAAGCAGACCGGACGGGACGCGGCCATGTTGGAGGGCCTGCGCATCATCGGCCCGAAAATGGCCGAGATCGTGGAACAGGCCCGTACACTGGCTCCGGACGGCAAAGTGGGCGTGCATTGCTGGCGGGGTGGCGAGCGCAGTGCCAGCGTGGCCTGGTTGCTCGAAAAGGCCGGGTTCCAAGAGGTGATCGTCCTGAAACGGGGTTATAAGTCATTCCGGGAGCGTGTGCTTGCATCACTCTCCTTGTCTTGGGTCCTGGAGGTGCTCGGGGGCTATACCGGCACCGGAAAGACCGAGCTATTGGGCCTGCTCCGACAGGAAGGTGAGCAGATCGTGGACCTTGAAGGACTGGCGCATCACAAGGGATCCTCCTTTGGCGGTATTGGCGAAAAGGTACAGCCCACCACGGAGCACTTCGAGAACTTGCTATGGGATGCCTTGTCCCAACTTGATCCCGGAAGGTCGATCTGGGTGGAGGACGAAAGCCAACTGGTGGGGCACGTGAAGATCCCTGATCCCTTCTTTGCACAAATGCGTTCCCGGACGGTGCATTTTATCGACATGCCCGTGGAGCAACGCGCCGCAAGGCTGGTCAAGGATTATGGGGATTTCCCAGAGGAAGAGCTGGCCGCTGCCACACTAAGAATACAGAAACGTTTAGGGCCACAACACGCCAAGGAGGCATTGGAGGCGTTGAAAACGGGCGACCTGCATCGCGTGGCGCTGATCATGCTGACGTATTACGACAAAACATATGCACGGGGCTTGGCGGCACGCGACCCGAAGAAAACGCGCATTCTTCCCGCTGGGGAGTGCAGCCACCAACAACTTGCCCTGAAACTACTGGAACATGAGCGAAGCAAAAACCACTGAGGTCCGCCTTACCGAGCACAGCCATGGTGCTGGCTGCGGCTGCAAGATCGCTCCGGCGGACCTGGAGAAGATCTTGGCAAGCGACCTGGGGACATTGCCGGATCCCCGTTTGCTTGTCGGCTACCAAAGCCGCGACGATGCTGCCGTGTACGACTTAGGGGATGGCCGTGCCTTGATCAGCACTACTGATTTTTTCACCCCTATTGTGGATGACCCGTTCGATTTCGGCCGTATCGCGGCCACCAACGCCCTTAGTGATGTTTACGCTATGGGGGGCCGGCCACTGCTTGCGGTCGCCATCCTAGGTTGGCCCTTGGCGAAGCTCGGTGCTGAACTGGCAGCCCTCGTGGTGGAGGGCGGTCGTCAGGCCTGCCATGACTGTGGGATCCCATTGGCCGGGGGGCACAGCATCGATGCGCTTGAACCGTTCTTCGGTCTGGCCGTTACCGGCGAGGTGAAGACCGCCCATGTCAAACGTAACGATGGCGCGCGTGGCGGGGACGTGCTCCTGCTCACAAAGCCGTTGGGCGTGGGTGTTCTCAGCACTGCACAAAAGCGCGGGATACTTCGGCCGGAACATGCACATATCGCCAGGGATATCATGGTACGCCCCAATAGTATCGGGACGCAACTGGGCGAAATGCCGGGTGTCCATGCGCTTACCGATGTCACCGGGTTCGGGCTGCTCGGGCACTTGGCGGAAATGTGCCAAGGCAGCCACGTGAATGCCCGGTTGGCTTATGCCGATATTCCCCTGATACCGGAAGCCTTGGCCTATGTGAAAGAGGGTTGCTATGCGGACGGCGCATTGCGAAATTGGAAAAGCCTTGCCGACAAGGTAGAAGGCGCAGGGACCATGGAGCGGATGATGATATTGAACGACCCCCAGACGAGCGGCGGATTGCTCATCTCCTGTTCCAAAGAACTAATTCCCGAAATAACCGCATTGGTCGCAAGTAACGGGCAACACGTCGATAATATCGGCATTCTCCATGAGCATAAGAAAGGTGCATTGATCACCGTTGAATAGAAACCTCAATTAATGCTAAAGTGGTGAACATGCCCTGACAGGGTCGTGTGATGATCCATACCTTTGTACCGCTCCAAAAAAAATACATCATAAACTGATTTTGCAATGGCGAAGAAACGCTTGAGTGAAAAGGACATTGACCAACTCCTCAGCCATTATCGGGCTGAAAGGCGGAGGCTGAACTTCCAGTTAGGCTTAGTGCGGTCCACTATTGCCGACCTGAAGAAGGACAAGGCAACCGCTCCGGTCCGGTCCACCGGCCCGAAACCGGCCATTGCCGGTGTGGTGAAGCGCGGCCCAGGCCGGCCCAGGAAGTCCGAAACTGCCGCCAAGCCCCCCGGAAAGCCGGGAAGGCCCAAAAAGCGCGAACGCAAGGAACGCGCGCTGAACGAATGGGACAACGTGATCCTCAATGCGATCAACTCTACCGGCAGGCTCCTGCCCAAAGAGGAATTGCTTGAACATGCCACTACGTGGGCGACCAACCATGAACCCACGCTCTCCGCTGCGGAGGTCGAGGCGTTCCTGACCCGCGCCCTCCAAAAGCTGAGCGGTAAAAAGAAATTGCTGGGCACCCACCACAGCGGATTGCGCCGCGGCTACCACTACGGAATGAAGGACTGGTTCTTCCAAAGCAGTGGAAAACTGCGCAAGCAGCATTACGACCGCTTGGTGCTTGCCCCGGAAGTGGAAATGGCGTCATAGCCTTTGGCCTTGATCTGGCATGGAAATGGCGGTCTTGGGACCGCCATTTTTATTTTCGGTCCGCCCCGGTTAACTTTCCAAAGTTGCTCAACGCACCATGAAAAACATCCTCACCCCCCTCGACCTGAAGGCGGAGACCGGGACCGTACTGCAACACGCCGCTGAACTGGCCAGCAAGATGGACGCGAAGCTGTGGGTCCTGCACGTGGCCGCACCGGACCCGGATTTCGTCGGCTATGAGGCCGGCCCCCAATACATACGCGATGTTAGAGCGGACACCTTGCGCGAGGAACATGGCGAACTGCAACAGATCACTTCCCGGCTCGCCGCCCAGGGCATCAGCGCCCAGCCCCTCTTGGTGATGGGGCCAACGGTGGAGACGATCCTTGGCGAGGCCGAACGCCTTCACGCGGACATCATCGTGATGGGCACCCACGGACGGCGGGGATTGGCAAAAGCCTTTATGGGCAGTACCTGTGATGATGTCCTTCGCGCAAACCGCTTCGCAGTGCTCGTAGTGCCCACTCCCCTCGACGAATGAAGATCACGTCTACCACAGTCCGACTTCTTCCTTTGGCCGCGCTCCTCTTCATGGGCGGGGTTTGCCAACCCACCATGTTCGCCGGCCAACCGCGCCTACAGGAGATCAGCCTGCCCCCGGGATTCCATCTTTCGATCTTTGCGAAAAACGTGCGCAATGCGCGCGGCATGAGCTTGGGATCTGACGGCACAGTATACGTGGGTTCCCGGGGCGAGGGAAATGTCTACGCACTCCGCGATCTCAATGGGGACGGCACGGCCGACACCCTCTTCACCATTGCCACCAAGCTGAACATGCCCGTGGGCGTGGCCTGGCATGAAGGCGACCTCTACGTCAGCTCCGTGAGCAAGATCGTCAAGTTGCCCGGCATCGCGGACAGGCTCGGGGATCCACCCGCCCCTGTGACGGTTTATGACCAATACCCCGACAAGGAGCATCACGGCTGGAAATACATCGCGTTCGGTCCGGACGGAAAGCTCTATGTGCCGGTGGGAGCGCCCTGCAACATCTGCCTCAGTGAGGACAGCATCTTCGCCTCCATCACGCGCATGGACCCGGACGGAAGCAACATGGAGATCATCGCGCACGGTGTGCGCAACAGCGTGGGCTTCGACTGGGACCCAAAGGACAGCTCGCTCTGGTTCACTGATAATGGCCGCGACATGCTGGGCAATGATGTGCCCAATGACGAACTCGACCATCTCACCTCCGTCGGCCGGCACTTCGGCTATCCCTACTGCCATCAGGGCGACATTCTTGATCCGGAATTCGGAAAGGGCAAGGATTGCTCCGACTATGCCGCGCCGGCCGCTTTGCTCGGCCCCCATGTGGCCGCATTGGGCATGAAGTTTTATCGCGGCTCCATGTTCCCGGAGAAGTACCGACATGCCATCTTCATCGCCGAGCACGGTTCATGGAACCGGAGCACGCCTATCGGATATCGTGTCGCCGTAGCTTTTCCCAAAGACGATGGCACGGCCACCACGGAAGTCTTCGCCGAAGGTTGGCTGGACGGGAACAGTGCATGGGGACGACCGGTGGATCTCTTGGAACTCCCTGACGGCTCGATGCTGTTGAGCGACGATTCCGCCGACCTGATCTACCGGATCACCTACGACGGCAAGTAATACCGTTTCGCATTACAATAACGCCCGAAGTAGCTGGCGGATCCGCAAATTCCTGATCCCTAATTCCGACAGACCTCGTCGGCGGTCGAAATCAGGGATCAGCGGATCAGGAATTTGCATCGCTGCCCATCCCGATCAAAAGATCGGTGCATCTCTATTGCGAAAAGGTATAGTACCGTTTGAAAGTAGAGATCCCCGGATACGCGAGTTCGGGATGTCCGCTACTTGAACGGGCTGTTGAACGGGGCACGGTCCAGTGTGGTGCGCTTGCCCCAGGCCGTCCGGTAGAGGAGGAAGTACACGCCGACGGCCACCACCGTGCCCACGAAGGCACCGGCCAGCGCATCCTCCGTAAAATGCTGCGAGAGGTACACCCTGGTGAAGGCGAGCAGAGCTGCCAGCACCGCAAGTAAAGCTGCAGGTTTCGACCTCCCTATCACCACGGCCAATGCCGCGCACATACTGAACGCAGCTGTTGAATGCCCGCTCGGGAAGCTGAAGTGGTGGTAAAGGTCCATTCCCGCCACAATGTGCAGTCCGGGCATGCGGTCCAGGAACATGCCCGGCCGGTCGATGTCCGCAAAGAACAAATGCTTGAGGGACTGGACAACGATCGCGCTTAAACCGGCACTCAGCCCCACCATCAGGAACGAACGCCAGCTTTTCCAAAGCAGGAGCACGGCCAACGCGGTGGGCACCCAGCCGTTGGCCATCTCCGTCAAGTAGGGGAAAAGCACGTCCGCCCACGGCGCATGGAACCGGTTAACGGCCATGTGCAGGGCCAGATGGTCCAGCCGTAAGACGCCGATGAGACCGGGAATGGCAAGGAGCACAGCGCAAGCGGTAAATGTCCAGATGCTTCGCTCGCGCATGGTCCAAATGTATCCCGGATGATATTCTGGACCCACAACCCCGTTCCGAAAACGCAAGAAAGGCGCTGTGGACGGGCCACAGCGCCTTTCGGCAGCACTAAAAAGGGATCAGGCGTTAAGGAAACCCTTCGCTTTGGCGCGTTTCAGGGCCTCTTGTATCCCGATCTTGCTGATGGTACGCATACCGGCCGCGCTAACACGCAGTTTCACCGTGCGGTCCTCCTCGGGGATGAAATACTTCCGCTCCTGCAGGTTGGGCGCAAAGGTGCGGCGGGTCTTGCGGTGGGAGTGGCTCACCGAGTTGCCGGTGATGACGTGCTTTCCGGTGATCTGGCAGATGCGTGACATGGCTGTACGATTTCGGGCGGCGAAAGTAATGGAAAAATCACTACACAGGTGAAGAAAAACAGCCGGGCTATGCGGTGGTGGTCTCGCGGGCTAGCAGCAATTGCTTCCGGAGCATGTTCAGCGCAGCGATGGCGGACCGGCGGATCACCAGGTCCCGGGTACCCATGAACACGCCTTTACTGGACACCACGCCATGTGGCCCTGCAACCGCGAGCCAAACGGTGCCCACGGGCTTGTCGGGCGTGCCGCCGTCCGGTCCCGCCACGCCCGTGGTGGCCACGGCCCAATCGCTCTTTAAGGCGTTCCTCACCCCTTCCGCCATGCGCTCCACCACAGGTTTGCTCACGGCGCCGTTCAGTTCCAGCATGTCACTGGGGATGCCTAATTCCTCCATCTTAACGGCATTGGCATAGCTTACCACACCGCCGATGTAGTAGGCTGAGCTCCCCGGCACGGAGGTCACCAGATGACTGAGGTATCCCCCGGTGCAACTTTCCGCCAGCGCCAAAGTTTGGCCATGGTCCTTCAGGATCGACCCTACCACCGCCTCCAAGGAACGTTCTCCCTCCCCGTAGATGAGTTCGGGGATCAAGCCGTAAAGGACTTTTACTTGACGGTCCACGCGTTGCGCGGTTTCGGCGGGGTCGGGGCCCGCATATGTGGAAAGGCGAAGTTTCACCAAGCCCGGTGAGGGCAGATAGGCCAGCCGGATGCCCTCCTTCACCAATGCGCTCTCCCAGGCCGCGATACGCTCCGCAAGCTGCGTCTCACCCATGCCGGTGGTCTTCACCGTCCGGTGGACGATGGTGGGCGGCTTGAAACGCTCGCGCAACATGGGGAGCACGGGGGCACGCATGATCCCGCGCATTTCATACGGAACTCCGGGCATGCTCACGTAGACGCGGCCTTCCCGCTCAAACCACATGCCGCTGGCCGTGCCTAATTCGTTGGGCAGCACCAAGCATCCTTCGGGCAACTGGGCCTGGGCCAGATCGGCCTCCTTGACCTCCTTTGGATCACGGCCCATGCGGGTGAAGAGCTTTACCACCCGCGCCTCGGCCTCTTCGTTCCGTACCAAGTGCGTGCCGAAGAACGCGCACAGGGTATGCTTGGTGATATCGTCCTTGGTGGGGCCGAGGCCGCCGGTGATCAGCACGATATCCGCGCTGGCCGTGCGCAATGCATCGAGAATGACCTCTTTATCGTCCCCCACCACGCGGGTCAAGATGGGGCGGATGCCTGCGAGGCCGAGCTTCTGGCCCATCCACGCGGCATTGGTGTTGAGGGTCTGCCCGATCAACAGCTCGTCGCCGATGCACAGGCATTCGGCGGTGACCTCGGTCCCTGGTCCTGTCATCTTTCGTTCTCGTCGATCGTATTGATAAATGGCTACTTCAGCCGTGCATTTCCGCGCTGGTGCCGTAGCGGGCCACCACCTCGGCCTCAAAAGCCAAAAAGTTTTTCCAACGGCTGTCCACTTCTACGCCCGGGCCATACTTCCGAGCCATAGAGATGAACGTAGCGTAGTGCCCGGCCTCACTTTCCATGAGATCCCTGTAAAACTCCCGAAGCTCCGGATCAGCCGCCGTGGTACTGAGCAGCTTGAACCGCTCGCAACTGCGCGCCTCGATCATGGCCGAAAAGAGCAATCGGTCCACCAACCTCGCCTCCGGCGACCCATCCTTGGAGAGGAAGGTAAGCAGTTCGTTCACGTAGCTGTCCTTGCGTTCCGGGCCGAGGGTCCAGCCCCGCTCCCGGATACGCTGCACCACCATGCCGAAATGGGACATCTCCTCCTCGGCGATCCGCGTTAGTGCCTCCACGAGGTCCGTGAGCCCGGGATTGCGGACAATGATGGACATGGCATTGCTGGCGGCCTTGTGCTCACACCACGCATGGTCGATCAACAAGGTCCGCAGATCCTCCTTCACCAGGGCCGCCCAGCGTGGGTCAGTGGGGAGTTGAAGATTTAGCATGGACTTCGGTACCGCTCGCAAAGGAAAGCCATCCCGGCGGGCGGGCAATGCCAAATGAGAGACCGATCAGAGCCTGAACTGGCTCTACGGGCGAATTACGATGAACCGCTCGGATCAGAAAATACGGGGCATTTTGAAGCTAATCCCCCGAAAAGAGGAGCGGTCGCACTTGACATCTGTTCTTTCATCGCCATAAACTTGCATTCGTCGATAGAAATATGACATTCATCGACACAAACTACGAGTGCAACAAGGCCAGTGAACGACGCACCACTTTTCTCGCTACGAAACGAAGAACCACAAACACCCCTTCACACCATGGACACACGGAACACGACCCCACGCTATCGCGCCCCCGGTCTACTGGCCTTGATCTGGATGCTTGCCTTGAGCGGCATGGCGGGCCTGGCCCAAGCGCAGAGCTACTGCTCGGCAGGTGCAAGCAGTGCCGGTTCCGCCGGCATCACGCAGGTGATCTTCAACACGATCGACAACAGTTCGTCCAGTACCCCGGCCTATACGAACTACACAGCGCAATCGACCACGGTCCTGAAGGGTTCGTCCCATGACCTCTCGGTGAAGATCCAAGCCACCGGGTTCTTAACGAACAATACCGCCGTGGGCTGGATCGATTGGAACCACGATGGCGACTTTGATGATGTTGGGGAAACCTACGCCTTGGGCACGCTGAATTCAGGTTGGAGCGGAGCGATTGGCAATACAAGCGCCTCGCCCTTGAACATCACCGTACCTCTTACGGCCACATCGGGCAACACGCGTATGCGCATCCGGACCCGTCAAGGAAGCGCCCCCAGCGCCTGCGGCAACACGAACAACAGTGAAGCGGAGGACTACACCATCAACGTGATGGCGCTCCCGGTCTGTAGCGGCACGCCCGACCCCGGGAACACCACGGCCAACGATGCGATGCCTTGCCCAGGTAATTCCGTGACCCTCGATTTCCAGAACCACTCCACGGACCTCGGTCTCTCCTACCAATGGCAAAGCAGCACAACGGGCGCCGGCGGCCCCTTCGCCAGCAACGGCTTAGGCATCGCGACCACGGAGGTGACCACACCGGGTGCGGCCACCTGGTACCGTATCGCCATGACCTGTAGCGGGAATACGGGTTACAGCACGCCTGTATGGGTGACTCCCACCCTTTCCGGAGCTTGTTACTGCACGCCGACAGCCAGCTCGGATAACAATACCGGGGTGACGAACGTGACTTTCAACACCATTGACAACTCCTCCAGTGGCGCGCCTGCCTACACGGACTACAGTGCGCAATCCACCCCGGTGGACCAAGGCACGGGCTATCCGCTCTCTGTGCGGGTGAACACGAACGGGAACAACACGGTTTACGTCAAGGCATGGATCGACTGGAACCAGAACGGGACATTCGACGGCTCCGAGGAATACGATCTGGGATCGGCATACGGCGTGACCGATGGTGCACCGAGCGGATCCCCGCAGATCCTCATGATCCCGGTCACCGCGCTTCCCGGCACCACGGTCATGCGCGTCCGTGCGAGGCGCTCTTCGACGATCAACGCCTGCGGAAACCAGAGTTATAGCGAGGCCGAGGATTATACGCTGAACGTGCTTGTACCACCGCCCTGCACCGGTACGCCCGATCCCGGAAACACCACGGTCACCAATGCGACACCATGTCCGGGAAGCAGCGTCACACTGGGATTTCAGGACCAGGTGACGGGATCGGGGCTTTCCTACCAGTGGCAAAGCAGCACCACCGGCGCTGGTGGCCCCTTCGCCAACAACGGCTTAGGCACCGCGACCACAGAGGTGACCACACCGGGCACGGCCACTTGGTACCGGATCGGCATTACCTGCAGCGGGAATACAGGGCATAGTACGCCCATATTGGTGACACCAACCCTTAGCGGAGCTTGCTATTGCGTGCCGACGGCCAGTTCGGATGACAACACAGGCTTGACGAACGTGATGTTCAATACCATCGACAATACTTCCGTCGGTGCGCCTGCCTACTCCGACTTTAGTGCGCAATCCACCTCAGTGGACCAAGGGGCCAGTTACCCCCTTTCCGTCCGCGTGAACACGGACGGAGGCTACACCGTTCATGTGAAGGCCTGGATCGACTGGAACCAAAACGGGACCTTCGACGGCTCCGAGGAATACGACCTGGGATCGGCCTACGGTGTTGCGGATGCCGCGCCGAGCGGTTCCCCCAATAACATCCAAGTCCCTCTCACTGCGCTTCCGGGCAACACGGTCATGCGCGTCCGCGTGAGGTACAATTCGGCACCGACCGCCTGTGGGAACAATACCTACAGCGAGGCCGAGGACTACACGGTGAACGTCCAGGTCCAATTGCCTTGCAGCGGCACCCCTTATCCGGGCAACACCACCGCGTCCTTGACCGCCCCCTGTCCCGGTGCGGACTTCACCCTGGAGTTCCAATACCCCATCACGGGATCGGGCGTCACCTACCAATGGCAAAGCAGCACCACCGGCGCGGGAGGCCCCTTCGCCAACAACGGCTTAGGAACGGCGACCACCCAGGTGACCAATACGGCAGTGCCCACCTGGTACCAAGTGGTGGCGACCTGTTCCGGCAACCCGGGGACCAGCATTCCCGTGGCCGTTACGCCCAATGCCTTGGCCGCAGCTTGCTATTGTGCCGCCACGGCAACGACCGACAACGCCACGGGCGTGACGAACGTGAGCTTCAACACCATTTCCAACCCTTCCACGGGAGACCCGGCCTATAGCGACTTCAGCGCCCAGAGCACCACCGTGGACGCAGGCCACACTTTCGCCCTGTCGGTCAGCGCCAACTCCCCCGGTTTCTTCAGCACCGCATACGTCAACGTCTGGATCGATTGGAACCAGAACGGCACATTTGATGCCTCCGAGAAATATGATCTGGGCACTGTGTTCTGGTCGAACGGCGCCAGCAGCGGCTCCCCGTTGAACATCACTGTTCCCGTGAACGCTGTAGGAGGACCTACGATCATGCGCGTCAGGGCCGGCAACGGATCCTCACCCGGCGCTTGTGGCAACATGAACAACAGTGAGGCGGAGGATTACACGGTGAACGTGATCCCACCGCACAACACCTGCGCCACGGCCTATGCGGTGGCTTGCGGCCAGACCTACAACGGCAACACGGTGGCGGTGGCCCACAGCATGCCGGCCAATGCCTGCCCGTTCAACGGTGCGGCCAGCACGGGTGGCCAGAACTGGTGGAAATACACGCCTACCACCGACGAGTCCGTGACGCTGAGCACCTGCGGCGCCGCGAACTTTGATACCCGCATCTCGGTGTTCTCCGGAGCGGACTGCAACGGACTCACCTGCCTGAGCATGGTGGATGACAGCCCCGGTTGCGCCGGCGGCACCGGTACGATGACCTTCAACGCTTATGCCGGCAATACCTATTGGATCGCGGTCGGTGGTGAAGGCGCCTCCGAAGGCACGTACGGATTGACCGTCATCTGTGGTGTTATCTGCACCCCGCCCGCCAATGACCTGTGCCTTGATGCCATCGCGATCGGCATCACGGTCGCCGATGGCATGAGCACGCCCGCTCCGGTGCAATACACCAATGAATGCGCCACGGTGGACGCCCCGACCGTCGTTTCCGGCACCATGCCCGTGCAAGGCGTCTGGTTCACCTTCAACACGGGTGCCTACCAACACGCATTGATCACCTTGCTGGACAATGGCGAGAACAACCAATACACCGCCAGCACCCTGAACTATGCCCTCTTTACAGGGAATTGCTCCGGACCGGGGGCGGCTCAGCCCGATGCGGCCCTGAGCGATGCCGCCGGGACCACCGTCAACCTGCTGGCAGCCCATACGGATTACCGCCTGATGGTGTACAACACCGGCGGGTCCGGCGTGAGCGGCACCTTCGGGCTGATGATGCAAAATCCTACGCACAATGACGCGGCCATCACCGCCATCCTCGATCCGGCCCCAGGCTTGTTCTGCGGCACCACGATGGCCCCGAAAGTGGCTCTGCTCAACAACGGGGACAACAACCTCACCACACTGCAATTCACCTATGGGCTCTCCGGTGGTGCGTCCCACGTGTACAACTGGACGGGTAACCTTCCCTACGGAGCGTCCGCCAACATCACCCTGCCCACCGTTCCGGCGGAGGTGGGTGCGGGCCAAACGCTCTCCATCACCACCAGCCTCCCCAACGGTGTGGCCGATGATGTTCCGGCAAACGATGGCCGGAGCGTGGCCCTCGACGTGGGTGGCGAGGCCGTTGTGGTGAAGATCAAGCTCGATGCCAACAACGATCAAGGGCTGACCTGGGAGATCTATGATGAGACCTTCTCCTACTATTTGTCCGGTGGACCCTACACGGCAGGCCAGGCCAACACGCTGATCAGTGAATACCACTGCCTGCCCATGGACTTCGGCAACTGCTTCAGCTTCCACCTGTACGACAACTACGGGGACGGCCTCTGCTGCTCCAACGGGAACGGGTACTGGGAACTGCAGCGGCCGGACGGCAGGGTCCTCCTTCGTGACCTTTTCGATGGCGCCGTGGACGGGTCCTCTTCACCCACGTACAGCCCGGCCTACTCCGCCTACTACGACCACAGCTTCTGCCTGCCTCCCGGCCCGGCCAAGATCGCGAACAAGTCCTGCGGCATCTTCGATTACACCATGAACAGCAAGGTGTACTGCAACAAAGTACTTGGAGCCACCAGCTACCAGTTCGAGTTCTCCGACCCCGATGCGGGCTTCATCCGCCGCATCGCGGTGAACACCGACCAGGTGCGCTTCAACCAGATGCACAACAACCCGCTGACGCCCGGCGTGAAGTACTTCGTCCGGGTAAGGACGAACAACGCAGGCCCCTTGGCCAGCGCACACTTCGGCACCGGCTGCGAGGTGGGCATGAGCGGACCGCTGTCAGTGACCTGCACGGAGCTGATCAGCGCGCCCAACTACGGGCATTCCTGCAACGAGACGCGCGCCTTCAACACCAACAACAGCTTCATCTATGCCATGCCGGTGGTGGGTGCGACGGAGTACCAGTTCCGCATCTTCATTCCCGGGGAAGGATATGATGAGACCTTCACCCGCGACACCTACATCCTGCAGCTGAAGTGGAACAACCGGCCTCCGTTGGTCAACGGCTCCACGTACAACGTGCAGGTGAACGTGAAGGTGGGCACGGTATACAGCGGCTTCTGCGGGGACGTCTGCGCCATCACCATCGACAATGGCGGCGAGCGCCCCGAGGCCAGCATGGAGCAGACCACCGGAACGGCGACGATGTGGCCGAACCCCGTGCGGGACGGGCAGGTCAAACTGAGCATCGACGGCATCCGGGACGCGGACCAGCAGATCACCATTGATATCCTGGACCTCTACGGAAAGCAGGTCTTCGCCAAGGCGTACGGGAACAACGGCGAGCGCTTCACCACCACCCTGGACCTGCCGGGGGACATCGCCAGCGGAACGTATCTGGTACACATCACCGTGAACGGAAAGACCACCGTGCAACGGTTGAGCATCATCAAGTAACCGTGACCGCAGGTCCCCTTCGGGTGACCGCTGCGGGAGCTCTGGAGTTATAAGGCGAAGGGCCGTTCCGCGAGGGGCGGCCCTTCTTGCTTTGCGAGGTCAACTTGATGCTGGTACGGACCCAAGGTATAGCTTGCGAACGCCTGATCGAGGGATCCCAACGGAACATTTGACCCGACCAAAACCGGATAAAAAATGCAAACGGCCACTTCGGAAAACTTCACTTTGGGGCGCAAATGCCTCAAAACCGTTGCCCGTTCCGATCGAAAGAAATCAACGATCCACCTTCCAACTCCCCTGATCAGGCCAGACCATAAAAGCCGATCGCTCCATCCAAAAACAGCCATATCATACTCACGTCCAGCCTGTTCGATAGCATCGTCAGGGGCCTGCACATTTCCGCGGTCGGAAGGTGCGCAAGAGGGTTGCCTAATGTTCAAAAATAAAAATGCTTGCATCGTTGGGCAACAATCCCGGTACATTGGGGGCGCTACCAAGATCACATGCACTCTTTGGAAGCCAAATTGGAACCTTAGTTGAACGACCAATGACGTCCCTTGAGTGTCCCGCATCCGCACAAACTTCAAGCCACATCGTAAAAAAACCAACCCCACGACCCATGAACGACCAACACGCCGTTACAGCACAACGAATTCCGTGGTGGAGGATGCTTTCGATCCTTGCCCTGTTCGTGATGCTGGGCACCTTAAGCGCCCAAACCACCGTGATCATCGGTGCCAACAGTGGTGCCAATACCACTACCTCGTACCCCTGTCCTTTAGGCCACTATTATCAATCCCAGCGAGCACAGTACCTCTACACCGCTGCGGAATTGGGCGCTCAAGGGATCACCAACGGCATGTTGATCACCGAGATCGGTTGGGTGGCCAACGCCACGACCATCAGCGGCCACAACCTGCCCGGTTACACCATTTCCATGAAGAACACCGCCACCACCGACCTGCCCATTGCCAGTTGGGAGGCCGGCACCGCTGTGGTGTATGGACCTACGGCCTACTCTTATACGTCCGGTTATGCCGGCAACATCAAATTCCCAGTGAGTTCATTCACGTACACCGGAGGGAACCTGCTTGTGGAAGTATGCCACAACGCCACTGGATACACCAGCAACCCGGCGATCCAATGGAGCACGCTCATCGGTTTTAATGGCCAGCATACCTACCGGGCCGATGTGGCCACAGGCTGCGGAACTGCCTCCTTGACGAACACCGGGACCAGGACCACACGCCCCCGCTTGGTACTGACCTATATAGGGTCCACAGCGTGCGCCATTGCAGCACCGGGCAACACCCTCACTACCGGCACCGCGGACTTCTGCACCGGCAGCACCATCACCTTGAGCACCCAACAAGCTGCCGAAACCGGTCTTACCTACCAATGGCAAAGTTCCCCCAATAACGTGACCTATACGGATGTGACGGGAGCGACATCCCCCACCTTGGCGCTCCTGCCTGCCGCTGCGATCTGGTACCAATGCGTGGTGACCTGCAATGCCGATGCCGGGAACCCCGTGGCCAGCACACCGCTTCAGGTCTCCGTTGCAGCCAATCCGATAGCCTATCTTGCATACAACGGCGTCTCCTACGTACAGAACTTCGAAGCCTGGGTGAACGCGTGCGGTACCACTGACATCCCCGGCGCGAGCTGGAAGAACACCCCGGCCACCGGCAACAATTCATGGCGCCGCAACGACTTAGGTGCCAGCGCAGGTTGGTCCTATTTGCCGGGGGGGGCGTATTCGCCCACCTTCAGCAGCGGTGCATATTCAGCAGCGTTCCACACCTATGGTGCTCCCGGCGCTAGCCAAGGAAGCCTCGACCTCTACCTCGACATGAGCGCCGGTTCGGGAACGGATGTGCTCAGCTTTGACCATATCAACCCCACCGGTACGGACGTCTTGGACGTATCCTACTCCACCAACGGCGGCACAAGCTTCACTGCCTTGGGCACCCCGCTCGGGGCCGTAGCTTCATGGACCCCGCATGAGTTCACGATCAACAGCACCTCGGCCACCACGATCATCCGGTTCAAGTGTACCTCCGACTTCGGGAATGATGACATCGGCGTGGACAACTTGTCCCTTGCGCCGCCTGCCGCCTGCCAGAAGCCCACGCTTCCGATCGCGACGAACATCACCACGACCACGGCCGATCTTTCTTGGACCGCCAGCCCCTCCGACCCCCTCAACGGCTATATCTGGGAGATCCGCAGCAGCGGTGCCGCCGGAGACCCCTCACCCGATGCGACCGGCACGACCGGTTACGGCGTGACCTCCGTCATCGGTGCTTCAACGCTCGTCGCCAACACCGCCTACGTGCTCTATGTGCAGAGCGATTGCGGCGGCCTCAGCCCTTGGTCGAACGGTTATTCGTTCCATACCCCATGCAATGCGGCTACTGTGCCTTACTCTGAGAATTTCGATCTCGCGGTCACCCCTGCCCTGCCCTCTTGCTGGAGCCGTGAAACGATCGCCGGTAACGATTGGGAGTCCTTCTTAGCATCCACCTACGCACTACCGTTCACGGGCAACGTGGCCATGTATGGCTATGACCCTGCCAATAACGCTAATTCATGGCTCTTCACTCAGCCCCTGAGCCTCGTCGGCGGCACTTCTTACCGCCTCAGCTACCAGTACGGCAACGATGGCGGCACTTACTATCCGGAAGCAATGGACGTTTGGTACGGCACGGGGGCAACCTCGGCATCCATGACGGACCTGCTGTTCGACCACCCGTCCATCTCAGGGGTGGGTAATGCGACCAATACCTTGGACTTCACACCGGCCACGAACGGGGACTACACCATCGGCTTCCATGCCAAGTCCCTCGCGAACATGGACATCTTGGTACTGGACGAGATCTCAGTGATCGAAAGCCCCGCCTGCGTGGCCCCTACAGCCTTAGCGCTCACCGGTTCGACCACCACCACCGCCGACTTTAGCTGGACGGCCAGCGCCTCGGTCCCGGTCAACGGGTACGAGTGGGAAGTGCGCACCAGCGGCCTTCCCGGTACCGGCGGAGAGGACGACCTCGGCACCGATCCCACGAGCACCCTCACGGCAAGCGCCACAGGGTTATCGGCTTCCTCGTCGTACAAATTCTATGTGCGCAGTCTTTGCGTCGGTGGCCCCAGCGATTGGGCCGGACCGTTCAACTTCAACACCGTGTGTGGCACCGTCACCGCGCCATACACGCAGAACTTTGATGCGGTCGCCAGCCTGCCCAACTGCTGGGTCAACCAAGGCACTGGCGAGAATTGGGGATTCCTTCCGAGCTTGGCCCCTCCGGGTCCTGATTACGGCGTAAACGGCGCGGCGGACCATTCCGGCAGCGGTAACTACGCTTGGATCGACGGCAGCGGCGGCATTCTGGCCAACGGCTTGGAAAGCGTGGATGTGGACTTCAGCAGCCTCACAAACCCACAGGTGAGCTTCTGGATGCTCTCGAACAACGTGGACGATGCCGCCATCAACCCGATCCGGCTGGACGCTTGGGACGGTGCCGTATGGACACCGTTGGCCACCTTCAGCGGGAACGACCCGAACTGGGTGGAGCGCACCGCCGCGATCCCGGGAAGTATCCCCACCACCAGCCGCTTCCGTTTGGTGGCGCTCCAGTCCCCCACGGGGAGTGCGTTCTATAACGACTTGCTCGTGGATGATTTCAGTGTGATGGAAACACCGAACTGCTTGCCCCCCACGGCCTTGAGCGTGACGAACATCACCGCCACCACGGCCGACCTCTCGTGGACCGCCAGCGTCTCCGACCCCGCCAACGGCTATGTGTGGGAGATCCGCAGCGACGGCCTTCCCGCCGGGAACCCCTCACCCGATGTGTCCGGGACGACCGCATACGGCGTGACCACCGTTGTTGGAGCAACACCGCTCGTGGCCAACACAACCTACAAACTGTACGTGCGCGGTGATTGCGACGTCGATGGCTTTAGCACATGGGCGCAGACCACCTTCTTCACCGGCTATTGCCAAGCGACGTCGACCAGCACGGCATACGAGATCGGCAGTTTCTCCACTACCGGCGGCTTCCTCAACATCTCCAACCTGAATTCGGGTTTCTCCACCAATGGCTATGGTGACTTCACCTCCTTGGTGGTGTCCCAAATGGCTGAGGGCACGGTGAACTTCGCGGCCGATTACCCGGGAGACACCTACCGTTCCAGTATCTGGGTGGATTGGAACAACGACTTGGATTTCAACGACGTTGGCGAACAGGTGTTCCTTAACGCCGGCTATACATCGAGTGATGCAGGCAGCTTCGACGTACCTACCGGGCAGGCCGATGGTGACTACCGGATGCGCATCCGCACGGATTGGTTAAATGCACCGGTCGCATGTGGCACCGGCACCTACTATGGAGAGACCGAGGACTACACCTTCCGTGTGGAAACCCCGACCTGCATAGCACCGGTAGCTACGGTCACTAGCTTGACCGGCGGCACCACCGCCACGATCGACTGGATGAACAACGCCTCTTTCAGCTACAACTGGGAACTGCGTGCGACCGGCAACCCCGGTGATCCCGCTCCCATTGCCTCCGGCTACCATGTAGGAAACGGTCCGGCGATCATTGGCGGCCTCACCCCCGGCGGCCAGTACTACTTCTACCTGCAGGGATGGTGCAACGCCGCGGACTCCAGCTACTGGAGCACCACCAGCGTGTACATGGGTTACTGTGCCGCCGGTTCGGACGACGATGCCACGACCAACATCAAGATCGCACAGGTCACCTTTGCCGATGTGGACAACGCCACTTCAAGTACGCTCGGATACGATGACCAAACCGCAGTGGTGGGCCATGTACAGGCAGGGGCGTTCTACCCCATTGCGATCGCCGTGCAGGACGGATATGATGCTGACCGCATCCGCGTATGGATCGACTTCAACCACGATCTGGTCTTCTCCGGTAGTGAACTGGTGGCGACGGGCGCGAATCCCCCGGCGAACGTTGGCCCCAACGGCTATACGGTGAACACCAACTTCCACATGTCCGCCCATGCCTTGGCCGGGACCACCCGCATGCGGATCCGGTTGGATAATACGATCAACGGACCTCAGAATAGCCCCTGCGGGAATTCCGGCTTCGGCCAAGTGGAGGACTATACCTTGGACGTGACGGCAGCACCTTGCACGGCCCCTACGGCCACCGCCACACCCGTTCCCGACTGCGGCAATTTCCAGTTCACTGTGAACGTGGACGTGACCAGCGTGGGCGACGCCCCTGGCAACGTTACGGTGGACGATGACCAAGGCAGTGCGCAACAGAACGGCCCCACGGGCACATACACCTTCGGCCCTTACCCCAACGGTACGAACGTGACCTATCTGGTCTCGTTCGGGACGGCCTTGTGCGATGAATACGTGAGCACCACCTACGCCTGCACGCCGACCAATCAGGCCTGCGGCTCAGCCCAAGGGCTGACGGTATACCCGGAGAACGGATGCGTCATGACCAACGGCAGCACCTTCAATGCCAGCACGGAGCCGATGACCGGTTCAGGTTGCGTCAATAACGTGTTGACACTTCCGACGGTGTACTATTCCTTCGTGGCCACGGGCTTTGCCCAGAACATCACGCTCAATTTCGCTTCGGGCAGCTTCAACGCCTCGGTGTTCGACGCCTGCGGCGGGAATGAACTGAGCTGTAGCGGCTTCAACAGCGGGACCACCTTGGTGTCCGGGCTTACGTTGAACAACACCTACTACGTTCGGGTCGCCTCCACGGGTACCGGCAACTTCACCCTCTGCGTGAGCGAAAGCAGCGTACAACCGGTTTCGAACGATGATTGCGCCAACGCCGATCCCGTAACCGTATCGGCTTACGGTGCCTGCACACCGACCATCGGCCAACTGCTCGGCGCCACGCATTCCGCACAGGCCAATCCGAGCTGTGTGAACCCGACCCTTGGCACCGCTGACGTGTTCTACAGCTTCGTGGCCAACGGTGATCGGCAGATCATCACCATGAGCCAGGATTCCACGAACAAGGTGTACATGCTGGCCGCCTACAATGGTTGCGGCGGTACGCAGCTCCTTTGCAAGTTGATCGGGCCGACCTTCGATGCCCTCGGGACGGAGTACATGGTGACAGGTCTTACCGCAAACAACACCTATATCGTCCGTGTTCTCTGCAGACCCGCCGAAGCCGGTCCTTTCGCCCTGTGCGTGATGGATCCGCCGCCGCCCGTCCAAGTGAACTGCGGAGGTGCCGTGGTGGACGAGTTCTACCAGCCGGTTGACAATGACAACCAATACTGGGCCTATCATTCCAACGGCACGGGTGCATTCACCCTCACCTTCAACAGCGGAGACATCGAGAGTTTCACTTGGGACAAGCTCACGATCCGTGACGGTGTGGACGGCAATGCACCGATACTGTACCAGAACCCCTCCGCCCAGACGGACCTCACGGGTGTAACGGTGACGGCCACGGGTTCCGACCTGTTCATGACCTTGACCACCGACGGTTCGGTAACGCCGACCTTGTTTGACTGGACCGTGCAGTGTGCCTACCACCCTGGCCAGGCCTGCAATGCCAACCCCGTGGATTGCGGCCTCACCTATCCGGGACTGACAACCGGCCTGGGCCACAACATGCCCGCGAACGCCTGCCCCTTCAACGGGCCAGCTTCCACAGGTGGTGCGGAATGGTTTGTCTATACGGCCGCTTCCGACCAGGCCGTGACCGTGAGCACCTGCGGACAAGCGGGCTTCGACACCCGCATCTCGGTGTTCTCCGGAGCGGACTGCAACAACCTCACCTGCTTGGGTATGATGGATGACAGCCCCGGTTGCCCCGGCGGGTCAAGCACGTTGACCTTCAACACCGTCACGAACAACTCCTATTGGATCGCGGTATCAGGAAGCGGTGCCCAGGAAGGTTCCTACTCCCTGAGCTTGATCTGCAGCCCTGTTTGCACGCCTCCCGGGAATGACCTTTGTGGCAGTGCGACGGGGGTCAACAACACGGTGGCTGACGGCACGGGTATGCCTACGGAGTACACCAACGTATGCGCCACAGTGGACGCCCCGACCACTTGCTCCGGCACGCTGCCCGTGCAAGGCGTTTGGTTCACCTTCAACACCGGCAACTTCGATCACACCTTGATCACCCTGCTGGACAATGATGAAGACAACCAGTACTCGGCCAGCACGTTGAATTACGCCCTCTATTCGGGCCTATGTGACGGGCTCGGTGCCACCAATAGCGTGAGCTGCGTTGTTGACGCCGGCGGGATCAATGTGGAGAACGTGACCCAGAACACCTGGTACCGTTTGCTGGTATACAACACAGGCGGCTCGGGTATCAGCGGCACCTTCGGGCTGTTGGTGGAACACCCGGCGCATAACGACGCGTCGATCACCGCCATCCTCGATCCGGCCCCGGGCCTGCTCTGCGGCACCACGATGGCCCCGCAAGTGACCCTGCTGAACAATGGGGACAACAACCTCACCAGCGTACAGATCACCTATGGGCTCTCCCTCGGGATCCCGTACGTCCACAACTGGACGGGCAACCTCGCCTACGG
>Ga0209170_1000115_pt1 | contig 40952 bp, 35 predicted proteins | sample KloWWTKNB14_bulk_FD_187178 | JGI IMG/M metagenome (GOLD analysis project Ga0209170, IMG submission 187178) | Active sludge microbial communities from Klosterneuburg, Austria, studying microevolution and ecology of nitrifiers - Klosterneuburg... | ecosystem: Engineered > WWTP > Aerobic digester >...
GAGCCCAGGTTGTTGTACGCATAATTCACCTGATAAGCCGACCCATCCATCGTGAAGGTGGCTGCGGTCGGCCGCCCGATCGCATCGAAACTGCAGCTTTCCGCATATCCGTCGCCTCGATCGTCTGCAGCAGTTCGCCGAAGGGAAGGCAAGCCGCATTTCAGGGTGGCACGTTGCCTTCGGCCGTGCGTGCGGCGATCGGTGGCGCAAGCGCAAGCTGTCGCTCACGCCAGATGAGATAGAGACCGCTGCCGACGACGATCGCCCCGCCCGTGAGCACGCGCAGTGACGGCAGTGCGCTCCAGACGACCCAGTCGATGGTGATGCCCCAGAAGAGCGCGGTGTACTCGAACGGCGAGATCACCGATGCGGGCGCTGAGCGGAACGCCTCGATCAGCAGCATCTGCGCGATGGCGCCGGCAAGGCCGATGGCGGCGATAGTGGGAAAGTCGTCTGCGCGCACAGCCAGCCAGCCATCCGTGGTGAGCAGCGCGAGTGCGGCGCACGCGACGCTCATGATCGCGAGCGACCATAGCGCGACACTCGCGGTCGAGTCGGTACGAGTGAGCACGCGCAGCAGGATCGCGTTGCAGGCATAGGCGAACGCCGACACGAAGGCCCCGACGGCGCCCCAGGTGGCGAGGCTCGATCCCGACGGCTTCAGCATCGTCAGCGCTCCGACGAGCCCGACGCCGATCGCGATCCAGCGCCGCCAACCCACCTCTTCGCGCAGCAGGAGCGCCGCCAGGGCGGTCACCATCAGCGGCGCGGAGAGAAATATTGCGTAAGCGTCGGCGAGCGTCAGCGCACGCACCGCGTAGACGAAGCCGGCCATGATGACGACCATCATGAGGCCGCGCAGCAGGTGCATGCCAGGGCGTTGCGCCAGAAGCTGCGTGGCCCGGCCGGTCAGCAGGTAGGGCAGCGCGATGATGGGGAGCGAGGCGAAACCCCGCAGCGCGCTCACCTGCAGCGGCGGGTAGTGTGCGGACAGGATCTTGAGCAGCGCGTCCATGGACGCGAACACGGCCACCGCGCAGACCATGAGCGCGATGCCGCGGAGGTTGCGCGGGGGCATGGCGGCAAGAATACCGCAGGGCAGCGGGCAACGAGCGGTGGGCGACGGGCCAGAGCGCGCGGACGCGCACCTTCGCCGGCCGCGACGTCAACAAGCGGACAACCGGATACCCTTGTCCGCTTGTTGACGTCGCTCGCGCGGGACAAGGGACATGCAAGCGCCAAGCCCGCGCCCCTGGTCCGTTGCACGTCGCCCATTGCACGCCGCGCCGCCCGCTATAAGCTCTGCAACATGAGCACTGCCACCGTTGACCCCCGCCTCTCCGCCTCCCCGCTCGCGCTGGGTCATTTCGTCAATGGCGCAGGTATCGCGGGAGCGCCCGGCGGCCGCCACGGCACGGTGTACAACCCGGCCACGGGCACCGTGCGCGCGCAGGTTGCCTTTGCGAGTGCTGATGAAACGTCTGCCGCGATCGCGGCTGCGAAGGCGGCAGCGCCCGCGTGGGCTGCCACGCCGCCGCTCAAGCGCGCGCGCGTCCTGTTCCGCTTCAAGGAGCTGCTCGAAGCGCACCACGACGAGCTCGCGCGCCTGATCACGCTCGAGCACGGCAAGGTGCTCTCCGACGCGCACGGCGAAGTGACGCGCGGGCTCGAAGTCGTCGAGTTCGCCTGTGGCATCCCACAGCTGCTGAAGGGCGAGTTCAGCGAGAACGTGGGCGCCGGGATCGACAGCTGGTCGCTTCGCCAGCCGCTCGGCGTATGCGCGGGCATCACGCCCTTCAACTTTCCCGCGATGGTGCCGCTCTGGATGTTCCCGGTGGCGATATCCTGCGGCAATACCTTCGTGCTGAAGCCCTCGGAGAAGGATCCGTCCTGCCCGCTGCGCCTGGCGGAGCTCTTCGCCGAAGCGGGTTTGCCGGCGGGTGTGTTCAATGTGGTGAACGGCGATCGTGAAGCGGTCGACGCGCTGCTGACCCACCCGGATGTCGCCGCGGTCACCTTCGTCGGCTCAACACCGATCGCCGAGTACATCCATCGCACCGCCTCGCAGCATGGCAAGCGCGTGCAGGCTCTCGGCGGCGCGAAGAACCATATGGTCGTGATGCCCGACGCCGACGTCGAGCTCGCGGCGAACGCGCTGCTCGGTGCTGCCTACGGCTCGGCCGGCGAGCGCTGCATGGCGATTTCTGTCGCGGTCGCGGTCGGCGGCATTGCCGACCCGCTGATCGCATCGCTGCAGGGCAAGCTCGCGACACTGCGCGTCGGATCGGGACTCGAGCCTGGGGTCGAGATGGGTCCGCTCGTCACGCGCGAGCACCGCGACAAGGTGCGCGGCTACCTCGACGTGGGCGTTGCCGAGGGCGCAAAACTCGTCGTCGACGGGCGCAAGCACGCCGTGTCGGAGTCTGAGCGCGGTTTCTACCTCGGGCCCTCGCTGTTCGACGACGTCGGGCGCGGGATGCGAATCTACCGCGAGGAGATCTTCGGGCCGGTGCTCGGGGTCGTGCGGGCGGGCTCACTCGCCGAGGCACTCGAGCTCGTGAACGCCCACGAATTCGGCAACGGCACCTCGATCTTCACCAACGACGGCCGCGCGGCGCGCGAGTTCGCGCACGGCGTCGCGGCAGGCATGGTGGGCGTCAATGTTCCGATCCCGGTGCCGATGGCGTTTCACAGTTTCGGCGGCTGGAAGCGCTCACTCTTCGGCGACACGCACGTGCACGGCCCCGAAGGCGTGCGCTTCTACACGCGCCTCAAGACCGTGACGGCCCGCTGGCCGACGAGCGGCGCGGGCACGGCCGAGTTCGTCATGCCGACGATGAAATAGTCTCACGCCAGGCGCGGTCGCCGCCCATCAGGCGCGCAGGAAGCGCGAAGGCGCTCACGATCGAAGTGACGACTGCCGCTGCATAGGGCACCGACTGGATCATGAGCACGATGATCCAGGCGAGCCGGTCGGGGCTTGCCATCTGCGGTGTGTGCGCGACCCCGAAGGCGCACAACCACAGCGCCAGCATGATGAGCGCTTCCTCGCGTGCGGAGTTGAGCGCAGTGCGCACCCGATGTCTTGCCGCCTGCTTCGGTGTCCTGAAGAACGGCTCATTGCGGGTGAAGAGCCCCTTCACGACCGCGATGCCGATCGTGTGCGACAGCGCAAGCCCGGCGATCGCCGCGGCAAGTGTCTGGCGCCATCCGGCCCCCACCCGTGCCTGATACAGGTGCAAGAGCTTCGCGAGCTTGAAAGTGAAGAGCGAGAGCGGCAGTACCGCGAACATCGCAAGCGGCGGGTCGACCTGCCCCGGCGCGTACACCATCGCCACCGACCAGCCGATTGCCGCCAGATTGAACAGCACGTTGAAGCCATCCGCGACCCACGGGAGCCAGCCCGCGATGAAGTGATAGCGCTGACCCGTCGTCAGCGCGCCGCCGGAGAAGAGGAGCTGGGCGTGCTCCTTCAGGATCTGCATCGCCCCGTAGGCCCAGCGGAAGCGCTGCTTCCTGAAATCGCTGAAAGTGTCGGGGATGAGGCCGCGGCCGTAGGACCTCGGCGTATAGACGGCCTCGTAACCGGCTTCGAAGATGCGCAAGCCGAGCTCGGCGTCCTCGGTGATGCACCATTCGGCCCAGCCGCCCACTGCGCCGAGCAGCGAGCGGCGCACCATTGTCATGGTGCCGTGCTGGATGATCGCGTTCCTCTCGTTGCGCGTCACCATGCCGATCTGGAAGAAGCCGCGATACTCGGCGTAACACATCGCCTTGAACGCGTTCTCCGCCCCGTCACGGTAATCCTGTGGCGCCTGCACGATACCGACGTTGCGATTGACGAAGCTGGGCGCGAGATCGCGCAGCCAGGCCGGATCGACCACGTAGTCGCTGTCGATCACGGCGATCACTTCGGCGTCGGGCGCGGTGTGTGCGAGCGCGAAGTTGAGCGCGCCGGCCTTGAAGCCGGCGAGCGGCGCGACATGGAAAAAGCGGAAACGCGCGCCCAGCGCGGCGCAATGCGCCTCGACCGGCCGCCACACGGCTTCATCCTGCGTATTGTTGTCGATCACCAGTACTTCGAAATCAGGGTAGTCGAGCTGTGCGAGCGCGTTCAAAGTCTCGAACAGCATGTCGGGCGGCTCGTTATAGGCCGGCACGTGAATCGACACCTTCGGCTGCGCGGCACCGCCTTCGAGCAGCAGTTGCGCGGCGAGGCGTCGCCGGCCGACAACCCACTGCGCCTCGGCCCACTCGTGCGCTTCGGCGAGCAGCACCGCGATCACACCGATCATGCCGATACATAGCAGCACGCCGACGATCACGCTCGTCGCAGTGAAATACTGCTGCGTGAACTGGTAGAACACCCAGACCGCGATCGTCGTCGTCGGAAACACGATCACCGCGAGGAAGCTGCGGCCGCGCTTTCTCAGTGTGGCGCTGTTGAGATAGAGGAGCGCAAGGATGAAGAGCGCAACCAGTACCGACACGGTCGCAAGCACCTGCCACTGCGGCACACGCACGATCGGCGCGGTGAACTCGAACTTCGGCTGGCGATCGACATCGTAGACGCCCCAGTAAGCGCCGACCGCGCCTTCGAAGGTGGCTTTCCAGGGCTGATCGAAGGCTTCCATCAGATAATAGACATAGCCTTCCGCTTCCGCGTACTGCAGAAAACGGCGCAGGAAGAGCGCCTCGTTGGCCATCGAAGCGACGGCGCCTTCGCGCGTGCGGCCGTTGCTCGGCCACCCGACCTCACCAATGATGATCGGCTTGCCCGGAAACTTCGCCTGCACTTCCTTGTAGCGCTGCACCGAGTATTCGACCGCGCGCTCAACCGGGATGCCCTCCCAGTAGGGCAACAGGTGGATCGCGATGAAATCGACGTGGTCGGCAAGCTCCGGATGCGAGATCCACACATGCCAGGGCTCGGCGGTGCCGACCGGCTGGCGTATCGCCTCGCGCGCGCGGTCGAGCCAGGCATACATCTCCTCGAGCGGCACGTCGCCGCGCAGCACGGCCTCGTTGCCGATCAGCACCCGCACGACGTTGTGGTGCGTGCGCGCGAGCGAGATCGCGCCTTCGAGTTCGCGCTCGCTGGTCACGCGGTTCGCGTCGATCCACGCACCGAGCGCCACATTGATGTCGTGTTTGTCGGCGAGGCGCGGCACGGCGCCAAGCGAACCGAGCGTGCTGTAGGTACGCACGGCGTTCGTCTTGCCGGCAAGCAGCGCGAGGTCGCGGTCGATGCCTTGTTCGGCGGGCATGCGCTGCAAGCCAGGGTCTTCCCCTCGCGCGAAGGGCGAGAAGGCAAGGCCCTGGATCCGCGCGGGCCAGGGCGGCTCGGGTGTGGGGCGGTTCATCACCGCCCACAGAACGAAGGTGAGCGCGGCGAAACCCGCCGCGATCAGCAGGCCCGCGATGCGTGCGCGAGTGTGGGGCATACCGCGCGGGTCACTCCCTCAGAACAGCTGGGGAGGGTCCTGCGCGACCGCCACTGGCGCGGTCGCCACTGGCGCGACCTTTCGCGCCACGATGTAATCGCCGGTGATCATCTTGTCGTACGACTGGCCCGGACCCACCATCGGATAGACGCCCGCATCGGGGTCGATCACCACTTCGAGGAACGCGGGTCCGGGATACTCGAGAAATTCCCCGACGACGCGCTGCACATCGGCCTTCCTCTCCAGCCGGACTGCATAGCCGAACCCGTCCGCCTGCGCGGCCCTCACGAAATCCTTCTTGTGCAACGACTTGTCGCTCGCCGACAGCCGCCCCTTGAAAAAGAGCTTCTGCCACTGTTTGACCATGCCGTCACCGAAATTGTTCAGCACCACCACCTTGATCGGCAGATCGTAGGTGGTCGCAGTCTCGAGCTCGCCGACGTTCATGCGCATGCTGCCGTCGCCGTCGATGTCGATCACGAGCCGGCCGGGGTTCGCCACCTGTGCGCCGATCGCGGCCGGCAGACCAAACCCCATGGTGCCCATGCTGCCGGAGGTGAGCCACTGGCGCGGCTCACGGAACTCGCAGTACTGCGCTGCCCACATCTGATGCTGGCCAACCCCGGTCGAGACGATGGCCTCGCCTTTCGTGAGGCGCGCAATCTCCTCGATCACGTAGTACGGCTGGATCAGCGGGCTCTCGCGATCGTAGTTCATCGCATGCACGCGACGCAGTTCTGCCAGCTCTGCGAGCCAGCCGGCGCGGTCCACCTGCGCCCCCAGCTTGTGCCCCGCGGCAGTGAGCGCCACGAGCGCCTCGCGCAATGGACCGACGTGGCTCCACTGCACGCGCTTCACCTTGTTGATCTCGGCGCGATCGATGTCGAGCTGCACAATCGCCCGCGCGTTCGCCGCGAAGCGCTGCGGATCGCCGGCGACGCGATCGTCGAAGCGGGCACCTGCCGTGATGAGGAAATCGCAGTCCTCGACCGCATAGTTCGCGAAGGCCGCGCCATGCATGCCGAGCATGCGCAGGCAGCGCGGATCCGTGGTGTCCATCGCGCCGATGCCCATCAGCGTGGTGACCACCGGCAATTCGAAGGCAGCGGCGAACTCGCGCAGCGCCGCCGAGGCCTCTCCGTTGATGACGCCACCGCCTGCGTAGATCAGCGGCCGCTTCGACTCGGCCAGCAGTTCGAAGAAACGCGCAGCATCTTCGGCGGCGAGCGCGCTCACCGCGCAAGTGTCCATGCGCCGGCGATAGCCAGGGATTGCCAGCGTTCCGTGGCCGTGGAACTCGCCTTTCCAGTTCTGCACATCCTTCGGTATGTCGATCACGACAGGGCCGGGCCGTCCCGTGCGGGCGACCTCGAATGCCGTGCGCACGGTGGCCTCGAGCTTCACGGGGTCGGTCACGAGGAATACGTGTTTCGCGACCGCCCCCATGATCGAGGCGACCGGTGCCTCCTGGAATGCGTCTGAACCGATTGCCGCGGTGGGCACCTGGCCGCAGATCACGACGATCGGGACCGAATCGGCCATGCAATCGCGGATCGGCGTGACCGTGTTGGTGGCGCCTGGCCCGGAGGTGACGAGCGCGACGCCCACGCGGCCGCTCGAGCGCGCGTAGCCGGCGGCCATGAAGCCCGCGCCCTGTTCGTTCGCCGGCACGATCAGGGGGATCAGGGCATTCCCAGCAAGTTTCTGCGCCTCGTTGTAGAGGGACACGGCATCGTAGGTCGGGAGGATCGCGCCACCGCTGTAACCGAAGATGGCCGAGGTGCCCTCATCGGCCACGACCTGCACGATCATTTGCGCCCCGGACATCACCTGGCCGGCCAGCGGGTGGGCCTGCGGACGGGGCATTATGACCGTATCGCTCATCGGGGTTCGTATCACTCGGGGACGAGGAGGGAACCCTGAAGACTAACAGCTTGTCGGCGGCGCGCAAATCCGCCCCCGCGGGCCGGGGCCTACGGTGTATTCTTGCAGGCGCCCCCTTTGCGCCGGACACCCATGCGTCACATCATCGCGATCCTCCTGCAAAACGAGGCGGGCGCGCTCACGCGCGTCGCAGGCCTCTTTTCGACCCGCAACTACAACATCGAGTCGCTTTCGGTAGCCGCCACCGACGACCCGACCGTTTCGCGCATCACGCTTGTCACGCGCGGCTCGGACGCGGTCATGCAGCAGATCGCGAACCAGTTGCTGAAGCTGATCGATGTCGTCGCGGTGGAGGATCTCACCGACGGCGAGCACGTCGAACGCGAGCTCGCGCTCCTCAAGTTGCGCCTCGCGCCGCGCGACACCGACGCCGTGCGCGGCTTCGTCGTGCGCGCAGGGGGCCGGGTGCTCGACCCGGCGCCCGATTGCTTCGTCGTCGAACTGACCGCGAGCGAAGCGGAGATCAACGAGTTCATCGCCGACCTGGCGCAGCACAGCGAAGCGCTGGAAGTAGTGCGCAGCGGCGCGCTCGGTGTGAGCCGGACCGGCCGCAGCCTGCGGCTCGTGAGATGAGTCGATGACGGTTCCGTGGCGCGACGTCTTCCCCGCGATGACGACGCAATTCCGTCGCGACGAATCGCTCGATCTCGAGACAACCTGCCGCCATGTCGAGAGGATGATCGCGAGCGGCTGCTCGGGCCTCGTGATGCTCGGCTCGCTCGGGGAAAATGCTGCGCTCACGGCGCAGGAGAAGCGCCGTGTCGTCTCGGCCGCGATCGAGGCCGCAGCCGGGCGCGTCCCCGTGATCGCGACCGTGATCGAGACGAGCACTGCCGCGGCGAAGCAGTACGCGCGCGATATGGAGGGCCTCGGTGCCGACGGCCTGATGCTGCTGCCGGCGATGATCTACCGCGCCGACCCGCGCGAAACGCTGCTGCATTACCGCGACGTCGCGCGCGCCACGCAGTTGCCGATCATCTGCTACAACAATCCGCTCGCGTATCACGTCGACATTACGCCCACGATGTTCGCGGAGCTCGCCGGGCTGACAAACCTCGTCGCGATCAAGGAGTCCTCGGGCGACGTGCGTCGCATCACGGACCTGCGCAACACGGTCGGCGACCGCTACGTGCTGTTTGCGGGCGTGGACGATCTCGCGCTCGAGAGCGCAGTGCTCGGCGCCGACGGCTGGATTGCCGGCATCGGTCTCGCCTTTCCCGAGGAGAACCAGCGCCTGTGGGACCTCGCGATCGCGCGCGAGCTCGACGCGGCGCTGCCGCTCTACCGCTGGTTCACACCTCTCGCACACCTCGACACACACGTGAAGTTCGTGCAGTACATCAAGCTCGCGATCCAGGAGGCCGGGCTCGGCGCCGAATGGGTGCGCGCGCCACGCCGTGTGCTCGTCAAGGCAGAGCGCCGACGTGTTCTCGGGATCATTCACGCCGGGATTGCGAATCGCCCGAAGCTTCCGCCGGCGCGCGGCGCGGCACCTCTGCCGAAGTCGCGCGCCCGGCGCCCCCGGGCGCGCTGATCCGCGACCGATGGAGATTCATGTCGTCGATTCGCACACCGGCGGCGAGCCAACACGGGTTGTGATCGACGGCGGCCCGGTGCTTCGGGGCCCGCTTGCAGAGCGCGTGGCTGAGTTGCGCGGTCGGCACGACAGCTTCCGCTCGACCGTGGTCAACGAGCCGCGCGGCTCCGCTGTGCTGGTCGGCGCGTTGCTCACCCCGCCCGTCGATCCGGGATCTGTGGCGGGTGTCATTTTCTTCAACAATGTCGGCTATCTCGGCATGTGCGGCCACGGCACGATCGGCGTCGTCGTCACGCTCGCCTGGCTCGGGCGCCTCACGCCCGGCGAACACCGCATCGAGACGCCGGTCGGCATCGTGACGACGGCCCTGCACGATGCGAATACTGTGTCGGTTCGCAACGTGCCCGCCTACCGCCACGCGCGCGCAGTGCGCATCGAAGTCGAAGGCTGCGGATGGGTCAGCGGCGACGTCGCGTGGGGCGGCAACTGGTTCTTCCTCTGCGAGGACCACGGCCAGACGCTCGCACTGGCGCGGGCCGCTGCGCTGGGCGAGTTCTGCGAACGCATCCGGCACGCGCTCGCGCGTGCCGGCATCACCGGCGCCGACGGCGCGGAGATCGATCACATCGAACTGTCGGATGAGGCGCGCAACTTCGTGCTGTGCCCCGGCGGTGCCTGGGACCGATCCCCCTGCGGCACGGGCACGAGCGCGAAGCTTGCGTGCCTCGCGGCAGAGGGCCGCCTCGCGCCGGGCGAGGTGTGGCGCCAGCGAAGCATCACCGGCAGCGTGTTTGACGCGCGTTACGAGCGCGCGGGCGATCGCATCATTCCAACGATCACCGGCAGGGCCTGGGTGACCGCAGAATCCATGCTGGTCATCGACCCGAACGATCCGTACGCGCACGGCATCCGGACAGCACCGTGAGCGCACAGGTGTCGCAATGAGCGCCCGCCTGCCGCCGTCGCGACGCGTCGTCGTGATCGGCGGCGGCATCGCCGGGCTCGCAGCCGCGTGGTACGCGGTGCAGGACGGCCACGAGGTCGTACTGATCGACCGCGGCGGGCCCGACGGGGACCGCTGCTCCATCGGCAATGCGGGCATGATCGTGCCGAGCCACTTCGTGCCACTCGCTTCGCCGGGGTCCGTGAGACTCGGCCTTCTCTCGCTCGCGGATTCCCGCAGCCCGCTGCGCGTCGCGCCGCGTCTCGACCCCGATTACCTGCGCTGGTGCTGGCAGTTCCTGCGCGCCGCGCGGGCATCGCGCGTCGCGATAGCCGTGCCTGCGCTGCACGACCTCGCACTGCTGAGCCGCCGCGGCTACGAGGCATTCACGCTGCTCTGGCCGCAGGGCGTACCGCTCACGGAGCACGGCCTGCTGATTCTCTGCCGCAGTACGCACGCACTGCGCGAAGAGCACGACGACGCGAAAATGGCGCGGCGCCTCGGCATGCCGGTCGAGATCCTCGATCGCGACGCGGCAACGGCACTCGAACCCGACCTCGACATGGCGATCGCGGGTGCCGTGCGCTACCCGCTCGATGCGCACGTCATCCCGCAGCGCGTGGTCGCAACGCTGGTCGCGGGCCTTGCCGAAGCCGGCGTCGAACTGCGCTGGCACACTGAGGTCGTGGGCTTCAGGCGCGCGGAGTCACGTGTCGCGAAAGCGGTAACCACCACGGGCGAGATCGGGGGCGACGAGTTCGTCATCGCGGCTGGCATGTGGTCCGCCGCGCTGGCGCGTACCATCGACCTGCCATTGCCGCTGATGTCGGGCAAGGGCTACAGCTTCACACTCGCGAAGCCGCGCGTGCGGCCACACGCCTGCGCACTGCTCGCCGAAGCGCGCATCGCGGTGACACCCATGGGATCGTCGCTGCGCTTTGCGGGCACGATGGAACTCTGCGGCCTCGACCGGTCGATCGATCAGCGGCGCGTCGCTGCCATGATCGATGCGATCCCGCGCTACTACCCGCAGTTCGGTCCCGCCGATTTTGCGGGCATCACCCCCTGGACCGGCTTGCGGCCTTGCTCGCCGGACGGCCTGCCCTACATCGGCCGCACGCGGCGCGCCGACAACGTGCTCATTGCGACGGGGCACGCGATGATGGGAGTGAGTCTCGCGCCCGCAACGGGGCGGATCATCAGTGATCTCATTGCGGGCCGCGAGCCGCCGGTGCCGATCACGCTGTATTCGCCGGATCGGTATGGTTGAGGGCGGCGGGTGACGCGGCGTGCGCCCCGACTGCCCGGGGCCCGCTCATGACGCACTCCTCGCCCGATAGCGCCAGAAAAGCGCGGCAAAGGCCACCGCAAGCAGCGACAGTACGCCGAAGAATTCGATCATCGGCAGGTAGCCCGCGGGATTCGCAGCGCTCGCGCCGTTCGCGTCATTGAGCGCGCCTGCCGCGAAGTTGGCGCCTGCCATGCCGATGTTCTGCACCATTGTCATGAATCCATAGGCGGTGCCGAGCCGCTGCGGTGGCTCGAGCAGCGTGACCGCCGGCCACAGTACCGCCGGCACGAGCGAGAACGCGACGCCGATGAGCGCAGTGCTGACACCGGGGGAAAGATCCGTCGCGCCGAGTACGTAAAACGCGGCGGCGAGCAGCGCCGCGCCGAGCGTCAGCAGGAGGCCGTGGCGGCCGACGCGGTCGTTCATCCAGCCAAAGAGCGGCGTCGCAAATACGGCCGCAAGGAATACGTAGCTGTTGAGGACGCTCGCCGCCTCGAGCGAAAGAGCGCCCGTGTGCTGGAAATACTTGATCGAAAAAGTGCTCCTGAACGGGAAGATCACCGAATAGAAGAGCACGCACAGCGCGAGCACGTACCAGTAGCCGCGGCTGAACTGCGCGAGCTTCGACAGTTCGATCCGCTCGCGCGAAAGGCCAAGTACCTGCAGGCCACGCGCGGCCGAGCTGGCCTCCAGCCGCCAGTAGAGGAAGGCCGCGACGACGCCGGCGCACATGATGCCGGCGGCGAGCGAGAGCGGCGCCTGCCAGCCCGAGGCATAGGCGCCCGGTGCCCAGACCGGTGAAACATCGACCGCGTACGAGCCGATGCGAGCGAAGCTGATGGACAGCGCCATCGCGAATGCGAGCTGGCGGCCCGCGAACCAGATGCCGAGCGCGACGATCGTCGCGACGATCATGGTCTCGGCGCCAATGCCGAACATCAGTCGGCCGGCTGCCATCAGCGCAAACGGCGTGCCGATCGCGGTAAGGGCCGCGCCCGCAAGACAGATCACCGAAGTCCAGAACGTGACGGGGCCCGGACCGTAGCGGTCGACGAGAATGCCGCCGACGAACACCAGCACGATGTTCGGCACACTGTAGATTGCGTTCAGCGTGCCGATTTGCGTGTCGGAGTAGCCGAGCTCGCGCGACAGCTGCTCGGCCAGTGGGCCGATCGAGTCGTAGACGTAATAGTTGCCGAAGAGCGCGAGGCCGGTCAGCGCGAGCACTGCCCACGCCGCCGCGCCGCGCGTCACGGTACGAGCACCGTCGATCCCGTCGTGCGTCGTGCCTCGAGGTCGCGGTGGGCCTGCGCCGCCTCCGCGAGTGCATAGCGCTGGCCGATGCGCACCCGCACCTTCTTCTTCGTCACCATCGCGAAGAGTTCGCGGGCGGCGGCCGCGTAATCCGCGGGCGCGGAAACATGGACAAAGAGCGAAGGCCGCGTGAGAAAGAGTGAGCCACGTTTCGCGAGCTCGAGCGGCGAGATCGCAGGCGGCGGGCCCGACGCGTTGCCGTAGGTCACCATCATGCCGAGCGGCCGCAGGCTGTCGAGCGATTCGAAGAACGTGTCTTTGCCGACCGAGTCATACACGACGTGCACGCCCACGCCCTTCGTCAGCGCCTTGACGCCGGCGACGATGTCGTCGCGGCCGGAGAGCAGCGTGTGATGGCAACCGTGCTGCTTCGCGAGCGCTGCCTTCTCCGCGCTGCCGACGACGCCGATCACGCGCGCGCCGAGCGCGCGCGCCCATTGCGTGAGCAGCAGCCCGACGCCGCCCGCGGCGGCGTGCACCAGCACCCAGTCGCCCCGCTTCACCCGATACGTGCGCCGCAACAGATAGTGCGCCGTGAGACCCTTCAGCATGATCGCCGCAGCGGTCTCATCCTTGACGCCCTTCGGCAGTTTGACGACCCGCGCGGCGGACACATTGCGCTGCCCGGTGTAGGCCCCGGGGATCGGCAGCGCATAGGCGACACGCTCACCGACGCGGAAACCCTTCGTCTTACGACCGATCGCCATGACGACGCCCGCCGCCTCGCGCCCGGGCACGGCAGGCAGAGCCACCGGATACAATCCGGTACGATCGTAGACGTCGATGAAATTGAGGCCGATAGCCGTGTGCCGGACCTGCACTTCGCCTTCGGCCGGCGGCGGCACCTCGACCTCCTCGACGCGCAGCACTTCGGGGCCGCCCGTCTCGCGCATCACGATTGCTGTGGCCATTACGAAAGTCTACGCGGACTCGCCCGTCCGCGCGATGCGCAGCGCCTCGACGATACGCCCGCCGATCAGGTGTTCCTGGAGGATGCGCTCGAGGTTTTCGATCGTGCATTCCCGGTACCAGACGCCCTCCGGATACACGACGGCGATCGGCCCCGCCGTGCACACGCGCAGGCAATCGGCCTTCGTGCGCAGCACGCCCTGCGGATGGTCGGCGAGCCCCAGTTCCTTCAGGCGGCGCTTGAGAAACTTCCAGGCGGAGTGCTGCAGTTCCTGGTCTGCGCACTTGCCACCGACACACAGAAAAATATGCCGGCGGGCAGTGTCGATCTCGAGTGCGGCAACGGCGCGCGCAAGCGCCTCGGGGTCGGGCGCGCTCCCGGCCATCGTCAGAGTGCGGAGTCGTCGGTCTCGCCGGTACGGATGCGCACCACGCGATCGATGCCGGTGATGAAGATCTTGCCGTCGCCGACCTTGCCGGTTTTCGCGGCCTTCAACACCGCATCAACAACCTGATCAACGAGGTCGTCGCTGACGGCGACTTCGATGCGGGTCTTCGGCACGAAATCGACGACGTATTCGGCGCCGCGATACAGCTCGGTGTGGCCGCGCTGACGGCCGAAACCCTTCACTTCCGTGACCGTCATGCCCGACACGCCGATCTCCGAGAGAGCGGCGCGCACGTCGTCGAGCTTGAACGGTTTGATGATCGCGGTGACCAGTTTCATGTATTCCCTCCCGCCGATTTCTCCCGGCCGACATGACCAGCAGTTTTCGTGCCAGCGCCCCCGTGCCCGCAATCAGGCGTTTCCCGCCCTCAGGCGCGTCGCCGGACCGGTCTCGCGCACCATGGTGGCGCAGCCGATTCAGCCCGGTGCCCGCAATTGGTGCGCTTGGGTCGGCCAATGGCACACAGTATGCTTCATTTCGCATGCCAAAAAACATCGTGATCGTGGGTGGCGGACAAGCTGCTGCGCAGGCTGTCGAAACGCTGCGTCGCAAGGGATATGCAGGCGCCCTCACAATCATCGGCGAGGAGCCGGCGCTGCCTTATCAACGCCCGCCGCTCTCGAAGAAGTATCTCGCGGGCAGTTTCGGGCGCGACCGCCTGCCGTTTCGCCATCAATCGTTCTACGACGAGCATGCCATTCGCCTGCAACTCGGCCGGCGCGCCACGCGCATCGATCGCAGCGCGCGCGCGGTTGCCCTCGACGACGGCAGCACGCTCGCCTACGACGCGCTACTCCTCGCCACCGGCAGTCGCGCACGCAGGGTGGAGGTGCCCGGCGCGGACCTGCCCGGCATATTCACGCTGCGCACGGCCGCTGATGTCGATGCGATCCGCGCCGAAGCGCACCCGGGTCGGCGGGCCGTGATCATCGGTGGGGGCTACATAGGTCTCGAGGCCGCGGCGGTGCTGCGCGAACTGGGCCTCGAAGTCACCGTGCTCGAGCTGGCCGATCGCGTCATGAACCGTGTGGTTTGCGAGCCGGTCTCACGCTTCTTCGAGGCGGAGCACGCGCACCACGGCGTGCGCATCGCGCTGCGGGCGGGTCTGGCGGCATTCCTCGGCGATACGCGCGTGCGCGCCGTGCGCTGCAGCGATGGCAGCGAGCACCCCGCCGACCTCGTGATCGTCGGTGTCGGCGTTGCGCCAGTCGACGAGCTCGCGCGCGACGCCGGGCTCGCCTGCAGCAACGGCATCGTCGTCGACGAGTATTGCCGCACCTCCGACCCGCATATCTATGCGGCCGGCGATTGCACGAACCACCCCAGTGCACGCTACGGCAGGCGTCTGCGGCTCGAGTCCGTCGACAGCGCGTTCGAGCAGGCCACGAGCGCCGCGCTCAATCTCATCGGCACCGCAACCGTACACGACAAGACCCCCTGGTTCTGGTCCGATCAGTATGACGTGAAGCTGATCATCGTCGGACTCTCGCAGGGTCACGACCGGGTGGTACTGCGCGGCGACCCGGCGACACGCAGCTTTTCGGCCTGCTACTTGCGCGACGGCGAGTTGATCGCCGTCGATACCGTGAACAGCGCGAAGGACCAGATAGTCGCGCGCAAGCTCGTCGCGGCCCGTGTGCGTCCCGATCCGGTGCGCCTCGCTGACATAACGCTGTCGCTCAGGGATTGTGTCATCTGACTCCCACGCTGCGCCGCGGACAGGAGATAATGCGTGCGCATGAGAAGAAGGGGGAAGGCCACCGCCTGGGGATTGCTGGTCGCGCTCGCGGTCGTTGCGCCGTGGGTCGAGGCGCGCGCGCCGGCGCGCATCGTCTATCTTGAGCCTGCGCGCGCCCTGCAGGCGAAACGCACGGCCGGCGAGGCGCAGGAGCAACTCTCCTTCGAAGCTTTCGGCAAACGCTTCGACCTGCGGCTCCAGCCCAATACACGCCTCACCGCCGCGATACCCGCCGGGCGTTCCGATCTTGTGGCTCTCGAAGGCCGCATTGCGGGGTTGCCCGGCTCCTGGGTGCGCCTCACTCGCACCCGCGAGGGGCTCAGCGGCCTCATCGCGGATGGCCGCGAGATCTACGCCGTCGAACCTGCTCGCGAAGTCGCGCCGATCGTGGACGCGGCACTCTCGCCACCGACTGCCGGCACCGTCGTCTACCGCCTCGCCGATGCACTGATCGATCCACAGGCAGTGAGCTGCGGCGTCGCAAGTGACGGGCAACCGATCACCGCCCTCGCCCTCTACAAGTCCCTCGGCAGTGAGCTCGCCCCGCTCGCCGCGCTCGCTGTCGACAGACAGCTCGACGTCGCGACGATCGCCGACTACGAGCTTTTCAAGGCCTACGGCACCACGACGATCGACTTCCTCCTCGCCCGCATGAACGTCGTCGATGGCATCTACGCCGCGCAGGTGGGTATTCGCATTCACGTCGGCTCGACCTTCGTCTACGAGACGCCGGACCCGTTCACCGCGACAGCGGCTCCCGATCTGCTGCAGCAGCTCGCAGGCTATCGCCGCACGACGATCGCCTCGCGGCGTCTCGGCCTCACGCACCTGATGACCGGCCGCGAGCTCGACGACACCACAGTCGGCATCGCCTACCTCGATACGGTCTGCTCGCTGCAATCCGCGAGCCTCACCGAGGCGCGCGCCGGCAAGTTGAGCGCAGCACTGATCTCACTCGTCGCCGCGCACGAAATCGGCCACAACTTCGGTGCTCCGCACGACGGTGAAGCAGGCAAGGCCTGCGCGACGATCAGCCCGGGCGCGTACTTGATGGCGCCGACCCTGTCGACCGCGAACTCGCAGTTCTCGCAGTGCAGTCTCGATGTGATCGCGCAGCGGGTGGCCGCCGCGCAATGCCTCACCGCAGTCGATCAGGTCGACGCCGAAATCATCGCACCCGTCGCCACCGCGCGGCACGGAATCGGCGTCAATTACGCCCTCACTTTCAATGTGCGCTCGATCGGCACGCGCGATGCGCAGGCGAGCACTGCAGGGTTCGTGATTCCGGCGGGTTCGACGCTCGAGTCGGTGAACGCCGCGGGCGGCACCTGCTCCGTGATGGATCGCCAGGCGAGCTGCAACCTCGGCACGCTGCCCTCGGGCACCTCGCGCACGATCACGCTTTCTCTCACGGGTCAGGTCATCGGCACTGAAACACTCTTCGCCGACGTGATGACCCTGAACGACGGCACTGCCGCCAACGACAGCACGTCGGTCGACATCGTGACCGCACCGCTCGCCGATCTCGCGACCACCGTAAGCGTTGCCCCTGCAAGCCTCACCGCTGGTGACGATGCGCGCTTCACCGTGACGATGATGAACAGGGGGCCGAGCATCACGTCCGACGCGCGGCTGTCGATCGACGTGCCCGCCGGGCTCGCGGTGAGCGCCATCGACGCGGGCGGTCTCGCCTGCACCGTGAGCGCGAACAGCATCTCTTGCGATCCGCTGCTGCTCGCCGTGAACGATTCGCGCACAGTCGTGTTCACGGCACGCACGAGTGCCGCCGGCGGCTTCACGGTGACGGCGGTGTCACTCACCGCAGCAGTCGATCCCGACAGCTCGAACAATGCCGCGAGCGTCGCACTCACGGTCACGACCGGCAGCGGTGGAGGCCCGACCACGCCGCCGCCCCCGCCCACGAGCGGCGCCACCAGCGGAGGTGGCGGAGGCGGAAAGCTGTCGTGGCTGCTGCTCGCAGCACTCGCGCTCGCACTCGGCACCAGGGCGGCGCGCAGGCGGCTCAGCGGATGACGACGAGCAGGTCCTTCGCGTCGACCGCGAGGCCCGGGCGCGCCAGCACCTCCACGACCTGACCATCCTGTTCGGCCCGCACGGCCGTCTCCATTTTCATTGCCTCGAGCGTCACGATCAGATCGCCGCGCGAGACTTTCTGACCGACGGCGACCGCGACGGTGGCGACACTGCCGGGCATCGGTGCACCGACGTGTCGTGCGTTGCCGGCTTCGACCTTGCGCTGCGGCGGGCGGCGCGCGACCTGGCTGCGGTCGGCGACGCGCACCGCGCGCGGCTGGCCGTTCAGCTCGAAGAACACCGTGCGCGTGCCATCGTCGTGCGTCTCGCTCACCGCCACATGGGTCACGATCAGCGTCTTGCCGCGCTCGAGATCGATGCTGATCTCCTGTCCAGGCTCCATCCCGTAGAAGTAGGCCGGTGTCGGCAGACGCCCCATGTCGCCGTACGCCGCGCGGTCTTTCGCGTACTCGACAAACACGCGCGGATACATCAGCCAGGAGGCGAGCTGATAGTCGGTGACCTCGTGGCCGATCTTCTGTGCAACCTCGCGGCGCTGTGCCTCGAGATCGACCGGCGGCAGCACTTCGCCGGGCCGCACCGCGAGCGGAGCCGCGCCGTTCAGCACCTTGGCCTGGAGCGCCTTCGGGAAGCCGCCCACGGGTTGACCGATGTCGCCGTGCATCAACTGCACGAGGGACTCCGGGAACGCGATCTGCGTCGCAGGGTCCTCGACCTGCGCGCGACTGAGGCCGCTCGTGACCATCATGATCGCCAGGTCGCCGACGACCTTTGAAGTCGGCGTCACCTTGACGATGTCTCCCAGCATGTCGTTGACGTCAGCGTACGCCTGCGCGACTTCAGGCCAGCGTGCCTCATCGATGCCGAGCGAGCGCGCCTGCTCGCGGAGGTTCGTGTATTGCCCGCCGGGCATGCCGTGCACATAGACCTCGGAGGCACCCGAGCGGATGTCGCTTTCGAAAGCAGCGTAACCCCGGCGCACCTGCTCCCAGTAGGACGAGATGCGACGCAGGTTGGCGGTGTCTATGCCGGGATCGCGCTCACCGTGGCGCAACGCTTCGGCGATCGAGCCGAGGTTCGGCTGTGAGGTGAGCCCGCTCATCGCGTCGATCGCGCCGTCGACGGCGTCGCAACCCGCCTCGGCCGCCGCCAGCACGCTCGCGGCGGAAATGCCGCTCGTGTCGTGAGTGTGAAAGTGCAGCGGCAGGCCCGTCTCGGCCTTGAGCGCCGTAACAAGCGCGCGCGCTGCGGCGGGCCGGCACAGCCCCGCCATGTCCTTGATGCCGATGATATGCGCGCCTGCGGCCGCGAGCTCGCGTGCGATCTTCACGTAGTAGTCGAGCGTGTACTTCCTCTCGTGCGGGTCCGAGAGATTGCCCGTGTAGCAGATCGCCGCCTCGCAGAGTCGCCCGTTCTCGCGCACCGCGTCGATCGCGACGCGCATGTTCTCCACCCAGTTGAGCGAATCGAACACGCGGAAGAGGTCCACGCCGCAGCCGGCCGCCTGCTGCACGAAGTAGCGCACGACGTTGTCGGGATAGTTCGTGTAGCCGACCGCGTTCGCCGAGCGCAGCAGCATCTGCAGCAGCAGGTTCGGCATTGCCTCGCGAAGCAGGGTGAGACGCTCCCACGGGTCTTCCTTGAGGAAGCGCATCGCGACGTCGAAAGTGGCGCCGCCCCAGCATTCCACCGAGAAAAGCTGCGGCAGGAGCTGCGCGTAGTATGGCGCGATCGCAACCATGTCGATGGTGCGCATGCGCGTTGCGAGCAGCGACTGGTGTGCATCGCGCATCGTGGTGTCGGTCAGCAGCACGCGCTGCTCGGCGAGCATCCACTGCGCGAACTTCTCCGGCCCGAGCTCATCGAGCTTCTGTTTCGTGCCCGCGGGCGGCGCCAACTGCAGCGCGACTTTCGGCAGCCGCGCGAGCCCGAGGCGTACGGGGCGTGGTCGCGCCTTCGTTCCGGGATTGCCGTTGACAATCGTCTCGGCGAGATACGTGAGCATGCGCGTCGCGCGGTCGCGCTTGCGCGGAAAGTGGAAAAGCTCGGGCGTCGTGTCGATGAAGCGGGTCGTGTACTCGCCACTGGCGAATGCGGGGTGCGTGATCACCTGATCGAGGAAGCGCAGGTTCGTTACCACGCCGCGGATACGGAATTCCCACAGCGCGCGATGCATGCGTGCGGAGGCCTCCTCCGGCGTCGGTGCCCAGGCCGTCACCTTCACGAGCAGCGAATCGTAGGAGCGCGTGATGATCGCACCCGTGTAGGCGGTACCCGCATCGAGGCGGATGCCGAAGCCTGCGGGGCTGCGGTATGCCGTGAGGCGGCCGTAATCCGGAATGAAGCCGTTCTCCGGGTCTTCGGTCGTGATGCGGCATTGCAGGGCATGCGCCATCACGCGAATTTCGCCCTGCGGCGGCACACCGCTCTGCGGCGTGCCGATGCGCGCACCGGCCGCGATGTGGATCTGCGCCTTCACGATGTCGATGCCGGTCGCGCACTCGGTCACGGTGTGCTCGACCTGGATGCGCGGGTTCACCTCGATGAAATAGAACTTGCCGGAAGCGGCATCCTGCAGGAACTCGACCGTGCCGGCGTTCAGATACCGGACTGCCCGTCCGATCGCGAGGCCGGCCTCGCACAGCCCGGCGCGCTGCGCATCGGTGAGGAACACCGCCGGCGCGCGCTCGACCACTTTCTGGTTGCGCCGCTGCACCGTGCAATCGCGCTCATGGAGGTGCACGAGATTGCCGTGGCGATCGCCGAGAATCTGCACTTCGACGTGGCGCGCGTGGCGCACCAGTTTTTCGAGATACACCTCGTCGTTGCCGAAGGCGGCCAGCGCCTCGCGCCGTGCGACAGGCAGCAAGTCCGCGAGCTGCGCGTCGTTCTCGATGACCCGCATGCCGCGGCCACCGCCTCCCCAGCTCGCCTTGAGCATCACGGGATAGCCGACCTCACGCGCGAGCGCCTGCGCAGTGGCCAGATCCGCAGGCAACGGCGGCGTCGCCGGCATTACCGGCACACCCGCGGCCACCGCCGCATTGCGCGCCGCGACCTTGTTGCCGAGCGTGCGCATGATGGCCGGCGTCGGTCCGACGAAGATCACGCCATCGCGCTCGCAGGCCTCCGCGAAGCCTGGGTTCTCCGACAGGAACCCGTAGCCCGGGTGGATCGCGTCGGCGTGCGCCTCGCGCGCGATCCGCAGCACGTCCCCGATGTCGAGGTAGGCCTCGACGGGCCCCTTGCCGCGGCCGACGAGATAGGCCTCGTCCGCCTTGGTCCGGTGCAGCGAAAAGCGGTCCTCCTGCGAATAGATCGCGATCGTGCGGATGCCGAGTTCGGTGGCGGCCCGCATGACGCGGATCGCGATCTCGCCCCGATTCGCGACCAGCAGGCTGCGAATGCGTTTTTCCCGGTTAGCCACGAAACCCGCCTGTAATGCTCAAGGGAACGGCGCCCACGGCGCTCGCGATCATAGCCGCAGGAGGCGCAAGCTGTCGCGGCTCGGTAAACTCGCAGGATGCACGCCATCGCCATCCACGGGGGCGCCGGTACGCTGCCGCGCGCCGAAATGAAGCCCGACCAGGAAGCGGCCTACCGGGCGGGGCTCGCGACGGCGCTTGACGCCGGCTACGCGGTGCTCGAGGGCGGCGGCACAAGCCTTGATGCAGTGACCGCTGCGGTGCGGATCCTCGAGGACGACCCGCTCTTCAACGCCGGCCGCGGCGCAGTGCTCACTCACGAGGGTACGGTCGAGCTCGACGCGTCGATCATGGACGGCCGAACCCTCGCGGCGGGCGCGATCGCCGGTGTCGCGCACATCAGGAATCCGATCGAGCTGGCGCGCGCGGTGATGGAGCACTCGCCCCATGTGATGCTGATCGGCGCGGGCGCGGAGGAATTTGCGCACACACGCAATATCGCCTTCGTGGCGAACGACTACTTCAAGACTGGGACGCGCAAGGCGCAGCTGCGACGCGTGCTCGTCGGAGATACGCGCCCCGCAAACGAACTCTCGGCACTCGGCACGGTAGGTGCCGTAGCGCGCGACCAGGCAGGCAACCTCGCGGCCGCGACCTCTACCGGCGGCATGACGGGCAAGCGCTACGGCCGCGTCGGCGACTCGCCTATCATCGGGGCCGGTACCTATGCGGACAACGGCAGTTGTGCAGTCTCCTCAACCGGCCACGGCGAGTACTTCATCCGCACAGTCGTCGCGCACGACATCTGCGCACGCGTCGCCTACGGTGGCGCGACGCTGCAGGAGGCCGCCGACGCAGTCGTGATGCAGCGCCTCGCGACAATGGGCGGCGAAGGCGGCATCATCGCGGTCGACGCCAACGGGCAGATCGTGATGAGCTTCAACAGCGAGGGAATGTTCCGCGGCGCCCGGGCATCCGACGGGAAGCGGGAAGTTTCGATCTATCGCGACCGGTAGGCGTACAGCGAGCTCGGGAGGATGTATGCATGTACTGATCTGGGTCGCGGTCGGCGTGCTCGCCGGCTGGGCGGCCGGGCTGTTGATGAAGGGCCGCGACTACGGCGTCGCCGGTAACCTGATCCTCGGGTTGATCGGCAGCCTCGTCGGCGGCTGGGTTCTGGCGCTGCTCGGGTACAACGCACCCAGTGACCTGTTGCGCCACGCGGCCGTGTCGCTGCTTGGTGCCATGTTCGTGCTGGGCGTCGCGCGGCTGGGTTCTGGCGCTGCTCGGGTACAACGCACCCAGTGACCTGTTGCGCCACGCGGCCGTGTCGCTGCTTGGTGCCATGTTCGTGCTGGGCGTCGCGCGGCGACTCAAGCCGGTCTCGCGCAAGAGCCGCAAAGTGCTCGGCGAGGTGGCGGCGCTCACCGACGTCGAAGCGCAGTTCCGCAAACTGGGCGATCTCGAGCGCAGCGCGTGGGCGAGACTCCTCAAGCGCGACGCCAAGCCACGCAACCTGAATGCCGAGTTCGAGGAGCAGATGACGTTCGGGCAACGCGTCGCGGATCGCGTCGCGACGTTCGGCGGCAGCTGGACGTTCATCGGGATCTTCCTGCTGGCGATGCTCATCTGGATGATCATCAACACCATCACCCACAGGCCCTTCGATCCCTACCCGTTCATTCTGCTCAACCTGTGCCTCTCGTGCCTCGCTGCAATGCAGGCACCCGTCATCATGATGAGCCAGAACCGCCAGGCCGCCAAAGACCGGCTCATGGCGAGCAGCGACTACGAAGTGAACCTGCGTACTGAAATGGAGCTTTCCAGGCTCCATGTCCGCTTCGACGAGTTACGCGAGAAGCAGTGGGCAGAGATGATCGAGATGCAGCGCCGGCAGATCGAGCTGCTCGAACGGCTCCTGCATGAGCGCGAGGGCGACGCGCACGCCTGAACGGCCCGCGTCACGCGGGCAGCTTCAGGTGATGCTCCAGGTTGCCCTTGAGATCGAGCATCGAGTAGTCGCGATACGAGAATCGCCAGACGCCCTCGACGCGCTCGAACTCGTCGTAATAGCGGCCGGCCGCAATCAGCTGCAGCGGCAGATCGCCGGTCGCCTGGTACACGGAGTAGTAGGAGCGAACCTCCGCCCGGTTCGCCTGCGCGTCGATCTCGATGATCGGGTTGCTGACAATGTGCTTGGTGCGCGGCGTGCCGCACGGGTAGATCCGGACGTATCTGCGCCAGACTTCGAGCAGCTCGGCCTCGCCGGCGAGCCCCTCGAGACCCGCGACCTTGATGCGCGCGTGGCGGAAGAGCGCCGCAGCCTCGCCGAGCGCGCCGCTGTCCATGAGCTCGCAATAGCGATAGAGCAGATTGGTGATCGCAACGGCGCTCTCGCTCATGTGAGAACCATAGGAGAAGGGGGCCCGCCCGTCCAGCGGTCGTGGAAAGGAACACGGTTCGGCAAGGGCCATAGAAGTCGCGCAAACCGGAGGCAGATGATTCCGCAATCGCGTCTTGCACCATCAGTCATCCAACTTGTAGCCTCCGATCGTGGCAATGCGGCTCTTGCGGGAGAAGGCGATGGATCTGAGGGGGGTGAACCGCGTCATCATAGCTGTCCGGGACATTGAGAAATCCAGGGACTACTATTCGCGGATTCTCGGCGCGACCTTTCACGAAGCCAACTGGACTGGAGCACCCTTCGGCATCCTTGTAGCAATAAGCTGGGATGCCGGTATAGAGCTCATTGCTCCGATGGCCGGGCGCGAGCGTGACTGCATAATCGCGCCGTTCCTGGAGCTTCGCGGCGAAGGCGTGATGAACGTGGTGTTCGGTGTCGACAATGGTGGCCATGCGAGGGCGCGAGCGGAGGAGGCGGGAGTCCGGACCACTCACTCACTTGACTATTCTCAGGCGGAGATTGACGCGCACCTGGCTGGCCTGTTCAGGAAATACGAGGAGCACGTCCTCGATTCCGCCACGCGCTGCGGCTTCAGCATTACGCTTGCGCAGATCGATCCCAGATAGGAGATGGTTCATGGCGGCTTCAGCATTCGCGCAACTGCTTTCACCCGGTCGTATCGGGCCCCTCGAACTGCGCAACCGCATCATCGTCACGGCAATGGGTGTCAATCTCGCGGAGGCCGACGGCACCTGCGGCGAACGCATCCGCGCCTTTCACGAAGAGCAGGCGCGCGGCGGCGTGGGCCTGGTGAATGTCGGGGTCGCAGGTGTCGCGTGGCCGGCAGGTGGAAACGAGCCGGGCCAGGTCGCCATCTCGGAGGACCGGTTCATTCCAGGGCTCGCGGCGCTCGCGGACGCGGTGCACCGACACGGCGCGAAGCTCTCCATCCAACTGCATCATGGCGGCTTCGGCGCGCCCGAGGACATGAAGGCCGGCCGCCCGGTCTGGGTGCCGTGCTACCCCGAGCCACCGAAAAAAGACATCACGGAAATGTGGCTGCTCGAAGAGATCGCGAAGTCACCCGCTCCGCAGATCAGGAATGTCGAGTTCCGGATCATGACGATCGAGGACATCCGCACCGTCGTCCAGCAATTCGCTGCCGCCGCCGTACGCGCGAAGCGCGCCGGCGCCGATGGCGTCGAGATCCATGCCGGTCATGGTTATCTGCTCTCGTCCTTCATCTCGCCACGATTCAACAAGCGTACCGACGAATACGGCGGCCCTCTCGAGAATCGCGTGCGCATTCTGCTTGAGGTCGTGCGCGCAATACGTGCGGCCGTGGGGCCCGACTTCGCGATGTGGTGCAAGCTCGATTCCCGCGAGGTCGGCAAGGAAGGCGGCATCACCATCGGGGATGCCAAGCGCACCGCGAAGATGGTCGAGGAAGCGGGCGCGAATGCGATCACGGTCACGGCCTATCACGACGTGGGCCAGGGCAAGCTGCACTCGGCCTCGCACACGCCGCAGGAGCCGGGCGTGAACCTGCCCTACGCGGCCCAGATCAAGGCGGCGGTGGGCATCCCGGTCATCGCCTCGGGACGCATCGAGCCCGAGGTGGGCGACGCCCACATCGCCACGGGCGCAATCGACTTCGTGGCCATGGGCAGGAAGCTGCTGGCCGATCCGCACTTGCCGCGCAAGCTCGCAGCGGGCAAACCGCAAGACGTCCTGCCGTGTATCTACTGCTACACCTGCATCAGCGCGATCTACACGCAGGAACAGGTGCGCTGTGCCGTGAACCCCGAAACCGGCTTCGAGTCGCACCGCACCGCCGCGGCGGCCGGGACGGCGACGGCACGCAAGCGCGTGGTGGTCGTCGGCGGGGGCCCAGGCGGCATGGAGGCGGCGCGCCGCCTCGTGGCAGACGGACATGAAGTCGTGCTGCTCGAGCGCGGCAGGGAGCTCGGCGGCACGCTGCGCTTCGCTTCGCTCGCCTATGCGGCGAACGAGCAGTTGCTGGATTGGCTGCGTCGCCGGATTGAGGCCTCGCGCGTCGAAGTGCGACTCGGCACGGCGGCAACACCCGAATTGCTGCGCTCGCTCCGGCCCGACGCGGTGGTCGTCGCCACCGGCGCCCGTCGCGACATGCCACCGTTGCCCGGCAGCGATCTCCCGCACGTCTTCAGCGGCGACGATCTGCGCCAGCTCATGATGGGCGAGAGCTCGGCGGCGCTCGGAAAGAAGACCGGCTGGGCGACGCGGCTCGCGACGAAGATCGGCGCCGCGACCGGCATGACGGCCAATCCCGGGTTCGTGCGCAAGGCGACGCATCAGTGGATGCCGCTCGGCAAGCGCATCGCCATCGTCGGGGGTGAGCTGGTGGGACTCGAGCTCGCCGAATTCCTGAGCGAGCGTGGTCGCGCGGTCGGCGTGGTCGATGACGCGCCAAGGCTCGGCGCGGGACTCACGCTCGTGCGGCGCATGCGCGTCATCGAAGAGCTGCAGGAGCACGGCGTCGGACTGCATGCGGGGGCGTCGGGGATCACGATTGAGCCCGAACGCGTGCGCTTCACCGACAGGGAGGGACGGCAGCAGAAGCTCGCTGCGGATCACGTGATCGTCGCCAAGGGTGCGAGCGGTGATCTGGCGCTGGCAGAGGAGCTTCGCACAGCGGGCTTCACTATCCACACCGTCGGCGATTGCCGCGGCGTGAGTTATATCGAAGGCGCCATGCGCAGCGCCGCGGAGGCCGCCGCGGCGATCAGTGCCGCGGCTTGATCTTCGCCATCAAGCACCGCGTGCCGGTTCCGGCCCTGTTCCTTGGCGAGGTATAGCGCGCGATCGGCGATTCTCACGATGAGATCGTGCGACGAATCGCGCTCCGGCCGCGTCGACGCAACGCCGATGCTGACCGTGACATGCGGCTGTGTCAGCGAGCACTCGTGCGGGACCGCAAGCGCGGTGACTTCGGCAAGCATCGCGCGCGCCACCCGCTCGCCGCCCGCGCGGTCTGCGCCTGGCAGAATCGCGATCATCTCCTCACCGCCATAGCGCGCCACGCAGTCGTGCGGGCGGGAGCCGGCCGCGCGCCTGATCGCGTGCGCGACATCGCGCAGGCAACGGTCACCCGCCTGGTGTCCGTAACGGTCGTTGTAGGCCTTGAAGTGATCGATGTCGATCATCACGACCGTGACGACGTCGTGGTCGCGGATGGCCTGCTGCCAGATGCGGTGAATCCCGCTTTCGAGCGCCGCGCGGTTGAGCAGCCCGGTGAGGGCGTCGTGGGTCGCGACTTCGCGCAGCAGGCGCCGGTCGAGAAAGGAGACGCGATTGGCGTGCTCGAGCGCGTAGCAACCGACCCCCGCGTAGAAATTCGCGCAGAGGAGCAGGAACGAAAGGTAGATCGCGAACTGCGGCGACACCTTGCCGAAGAGGGCGGCAACGACGAATCCCGCCAGCGTCAGCACATTCGTGCGCAGTGCCGCCCTGAAGGACAGGCCAAGCATGAAATAGAAGAAGAATATCGCGATCACGAGGCGCGCATAGATAAAGGTCGTGAGCGCGCCTTCGGCGTTCACTGCGAGCACCACCGTCGCAAGTCCGTAGAGCGGCGCGAAGGTGTGCACGAATGGCCAGTACCAGCGATACAGGCTGTGCGAGGTGAGCACAATGGCGATGACGACGAGCGGAATGTGCACGCCGAAGCGGATGACATCCAGCACGCCGTGCGCATTGACGCCGATCAGCAGCCGATCGAGGAGCGCAAGACCGCCGATCGTCGCAAGCGCGATGCAGACACCGATGCGCACCAGCCGGCGGCGTGATTGCCGGTACTCGGCAACGAACTCCTGCTCAAGTTCAGCGGGAAAACGCAACCACGGGAACCCCGTGCGCAAGGTACGGGCTACGAGCGACTCACCCTCCTGCGGTTGCGTCGCCGCGGGCATGGGGGGCTCAGAGTGCGGGAGTGCCGGTCTCGCGCGGCGTCTTTACGCGGGTCCGCCACACATCGTAAGGATCCCAGCCGCGAGTCGGGCCCGACTGCAGCGCACGTTCCTTCTGCGCGGCTTTCGGCATCGTCGGCTCGTTGGCTGCGACGAGTGTGGAGGACGCGAATCCGTCAGCCCCGTAAGGCTTTGTCGTTTTCATCAGCGGGGGTCTTGTCCCTGACTCAGTCAGTCTACTTATCGTGCGCAATTCTAATCCTTTCCCTGAGACGAGGGAGAGGCAATTTCCCGGGCTGGATATGTCAAATCAGGACTTTGCGCGAATTCTGTGAGCTAGTTCTCGAAATACCGGGCGAGGTAGGCCTCGAAAGTGCCGGTATCAGCCGCTTCGATCGACTGCTGCCGGGCCAGCGACTCCTCCGCCCCCCTCTGGAATTCGTCCAGACGCGCGGGATTCGGGGGGTACAGCTCCAGGAAATACGCCTTGTGCGTGCTCGACATGCGCTGCGCGAGATCGAAAAGGGACTCGCCCGTCGTTTCAAGCTCGTGCATCAGCCGCGCCGAGGGTGTGCGCGCGACATCGCGCAGTTTCTCCCGTTGCAGGGCCAGGGCCTGCGCGTAAGGACGCGCCGTGTCACCCTCGTCGAGGATTTCGCAAAGGCCGGTCATCCCATCGATGAGCTCATCCGCCCAGTCGACGAGCGCTACCGGCCGCCCGTCCCGCTGCAGCACGAGTCCCGGTTCGCGGCCACGTCGTGCCACAAGCACGTGGTTGCGGTCGAGCGCCTCCTGCTCGCCGCTTTCGATCGGCGGACTCTCGCGCAGCAGGCACAACGCGAGGAAGGCTTCGAGGAAACGCAGCTTCGCCTGGTTCACGCCCACCGGATCGAAAGCACTGACGTCGAGCGCGCGCACTTCGACGTACTCGACACCGCCGCGCCGCAGCGCCTTCGTCGGCCGCTCACCGGAGCGCGCGACGCGCTTCGGCCGGATGTTGCTGTAGTACTCGTTCTCGATCTGCAGCAGATTGGCGTTGAGCTGCCGCCATTCACCATCGACGTTGACGCCGAGCGCCTCGTACGGCGGGTACGGCGTGCTGATCGCACGCGTGAGGTCGCGCACGTAGTCATCGAGACTGTTGACCGACACCGCAACACCCGCCTGCTTGCGGTTGCGATAGCCGAGATCACTCATGCGGAGTGTGGTGGCGAAAGGTTCGTATGCCGTGCCTTTCGACAGAAAAGGCAATGTCTCGCCCCGCACGCGCAGGAAGGAGCTGCAGACTGCGGGCGAAACGCCGAAAAGGTACAGCACGAGCCAGCCGTGCCGGCGGTAGTTGCGCAGCAGGTCGAAATAGGCGGCAGAACGCAGCGCGCTGCTTTCGTCCCTTTCGCGCAGCGCGGCGTACGGCTCCCAGAATTTTCCGGGAAACGAGTAGTTGAAATGCACGCCAGATATCGCCTGCATCACGCGCCCGTAGCGGATCCCGAGGCCTTCGCGGTACACGCTTTTCATGCGGCCGATGTGCGAGGGGCCGTACTGCGCAATCGGGATCGACTCGTCGCTCTCGATGCGGCACGGCATCGAGGTGGCCCAGAGCCGCTCGTCGCCGAGATGCCGGTAGACGAACTGGTGCATGTCGCACAGGTACTGCAGCAACTCCCAGTTCGTCGTGAAGGTCGGCGTGACGAGCTCGATCAGCGCTTCCGAATAGTCGGTCGTGAACTGCCCGTTCGTCAGCGCCGACCCGAGCGCGCGCGGGTGCGGGGTCGTGGCGATGTGCCCGTCGGGCGTGACGCGCAGCGACTCCTTCTCCACCCCGCGCAGGCCGCCGCGAAGGAGCGGCGCACCGCCGCCATTGACGAGCATGGCGAGTCGCCGCTCGAAGGCGCGGTCGATGGCGGGTGTCGGCATGGGGCTACCAGGGCGTGCGGCGCAGCAGCACATCGCGCAGCATGGTGAAATCGCCGCGCAGGCTGTAAAGGGGGTGGCTGAAAGTCGCCGGCCGGTTCTTCTCGAAGACAAAGTGCCCGAGCCACGCGCAGCCGTAGGCGACGACAATACCGACCGGGACGAGTCGCCACTGCCGGATCGCGAGCGCGAGCGCGACGATCGTGAGCATCGCGAGAGTGCCAACCACGTGCAGGCGCCGGGAGACCGGATTGCGATGCTCTCCGAGGTAGAACGGATAGAACTCGCGGAAACTGCCGAAGTGCTGCGTCATGGTGGCGGTCATCTTGCCGTGCGGGGCGGCGCGAGCGCAATCACACCGGCGCAACGCACCGGGCCGCCAGCACCCGCAGTGTTTCCGGCAGGTCGCGCTTGAGCGTGGCAAGGATCAGCCATTGCGGCACCGGATAGCGCGGCACGACCCGCACGCGATAAACGACCAGCGTCGCGGCGCCTCCGTCGAGCGGCTCGAGGGTCCAGCGACCCTCGTGCTCACGCAGGCCGCCACTCACGTTGCTGATGCGCACTTCGCGGGGTGGATCGTAATCGGCACGGAACACGAAGCGGATGCGTGGCAGGTACCAGCGCAGGTTGACGACGTGTTCGATCAACTGATGGCGGCTGTCCGCCGCGGTTTCGACGACCCGGCAGGATTCGAGCCGCCTGACGAAACGCAACGCTTCCTCGCACGAGGTCATGACTGCGAACACCCGCTCAGGAGACGCACCGATCCGGATGGCTGCCCGCACCCCCTGCGATTCACCGTTTACGGAACCCGCCACATCGGTGTCGACCAGCACCTCGCCGCCGAGCACGCGAGCACGCTCGGTGTCGGTCAGCGGTACCGCCAATGCCAGGGCGGCGATGAGCCAGAGGGAGGGCAGGTTCATGGCGCGAGTCAGTATGGCCGGTCATTGTCCGTTCAGGTACCACGCGGTACCGTGGCAGGCATGAAGCGCCTGTGCGCCCTGCTCCTTCTCGCGCTCGCCTGCACGCCGGCGGCCAGGGCAGACAGTCTGCGCTGCGGTACGCGCCTTGTCGTCGAAGGCACCACTCGCGATCAGGTCACCACCTGGTGCGGCGCACCGACCGAGGTGCAGGAACGCCGCGCGCTCCGCCCGCCCATCATCTGGTACTACGGTCGACCCGTGCGCGTGGCGGGCGAGAGCTACATCGAGGTTCTGGTCGAGACCTGGACCTACAACCTCGGCCCGACCAAGCTGATGCGTCGCTTGACGATCGAGGACGGCGAGGTTGTCGATATCGAGACACTCGGCTACGGCTATCCCGGCAAGCGAAAGCAGCGCGAGTGAGCGACGGGCCGGCAACCTTCGGGCTGCGCATCGCACGTTCAGCGGACGATGCCGCGATCGCAGCGATCATCCGCACGGTGATGCCGTCGTTCGGCGCTTGCGGAGCGGGCTTTGCGATCAACGACCCGGAAGTCGACGCCATGAGCGGCGCCTACGAGCGGGCGCGCGCGGCGTACTTCGTCGTCGAGTCGGCCGGCCGCATCGTCGGGGGCGGCGGTATCGCGCCGCTCGAGGGCGGACCGTTCCGAACCTGTGAACTGCGCAAGATGTATTTCCTGCCTGAAGCGCGCGGCCTCGGGGTCGGCGTACACCTGCTCGCACGCTGCCTCGCGGTGGCACGCGGCTACGGCTACGGCGCCTGCTATCTCGAAACGCTCACGGGCATGGATGCCGCGCAGAAGCTCTATCGCCGTGCAGGATTCAAGGCGCTGCCGGGCCCGCTCGGCGCGACCGGTCATCACCGCTGCGATCGCTACTTCCTGCTCGAGTTTCCCTGAGCGGCGACTGCGCGTCGCGAGACCCACGCATAGCGCCACGAGAGCAGCACGGCACAGACGCTGAGACCTGCGATGAGTCCCATCCAGACGGCGCGCGCTCCCTGTCCGAGCACGACTCCGAATCCGTACGCGAGCGGAAAGCCGATGAGCCAGTACGCGACGAGGTTCAGCAGCATCGGCACGCGCGCATCCTTGAAACCTCGCAGCGCGCCGGCCGCGCCGACCTGCAGGCCATCGGCCACCTGGAATGCCGCAACGAACGCGAGCAGTTGCGTCGCGATCGCGAGCACCTGCGCATCGCCCGTGTAGGCGCCGGCGATCTGACGCCGGATCGCGAGCAGTACGAGCGCGGAAGTCGCCATGATCGCGACGCACAGCGCCATGCCGACCCAGCCGGCGAATCGCCCCGCCGCAGCGTCACCACGCCCGAGCTGATGTCCGACATGGATCGTGGTGGCCGAGTGCAGCGACAGCGGAATCATGAACATCAGCGCGCCGTAGTTGATCGCGATCGCGTGCGCGGCGAGCACGGTCGGGCCGAACGCCCCGAGCATCAGGCCAGCGGACGCGAACAACCCGCCTTCCGCCAGCACGCTGCCGCTGATCGGCAGGCCGAGCGCGAGGATCTCGCGCAGGCGCGCCCTGTTCGGCAGCTCGAAGCGCCGCAGCGGCGCGTAGGCGGAGTAACGGCGGTGGCGGCGCATGTAGCACCACATGAAGATGAACACGACCCAGCTCGCGAGCGCCGTGCCCACGCCGCATCCGACCGCACCGAAGGCCGGCAGGCCGAACTTGCCGTACATGAAGACATAGTTGCCCGCAACGTTTGCCGCAAACGCGAGCACGGCCGTGAACAGAATCGGTCGTGTCCAGCCCAACCCCTCGCTCGAGAAGCGCATCGCGAGAAACGCGAACATGGCGGGCACGCCGAACGCCACGGCGCGCACGTAGCGCGCGGCGAGGTCGGCGACATCCGGCGGAATCGCGATTGCGAGCAGCACCGGCTTGGCGAGCAGCAGCGCCGTGCACATGACGACCGCCATGGCCATCGCGAGCCACAACGCGTTACGCGTGAAGCTGCCTACCTCGTCGTTGCGGCCCGCCCCGTAGGCGTGGGCGACGGTCGGGGACAGCGCCATCAGGAGGCCCAGGCCCCCGAGATGGAAGAACGACACGTAGTTCGCGCCGACCGCCACGGCGGCGAGATCGCGCGCCCCGAGCCAGCCGGCCATGACGGTGTCGGCCGTGACCATCCCGGCGGTGGCGATATTGTTGATGAGCAGGGGACCCGCGAGATGCGCGATCGCGGCGGCATCCGCGCGGGCCTGTGGCAAAAGCAGCGTCATCGGAGTTGGCGGGAGGGGCGGCGAGCGTGGCATTCTACCGACTATGCTCGCAGGTTCTGCCATAAGACGCGTCGCCATCGTCGGCGGCCAGCGCATCCCGTTCGCGAGGGCGCACGGCGCCTACGCTGCAGTCGGCAACCAGGACATGCTGTCCGCTGTGCTGCGCACGCTCGTGGCGAAGTTCAATCTCGCGGGAGTGCGCCTCGGCGACGTAATTGCGGGCGCCACGATCAAGCACTCGCGGGACTTCAATCTCGTACGCGAATGCGTACTGTCGAGCGGACTCGACCCGCACACGCCGGGGCTCGATATCCAGCGCGCCTGCGGCACAAGCCTCGAGGCCGCGATCCTCATCGGCGGGAAGATCGCGCTCGGGCAGATCGACGCGGGTATCGCGGGCGGCGTCGACTCGGTGAGTGACGTGCCGATCGTCTACCCGCGCTCCTTCCAGCAGAAGCTGCTGCGCAGCTACCGTGGGCGCGGCTTCGGTGCGCGCGTCGCGCCGTTCTTTGGTCTGCGCCCGCGCGACTTCAAGCCGGTGATGCCCGCGGTCGTCGAACCGCGCACGGGCCTGTCGATGGGCGAGCACTGCGAGCAGATGGCGAAGACGTGGAGCATTTCGCGGGAGGCGCAGGACCAGCTCGCCCTCGCGAGCCACATGAAGGCCGCAGCGGCCTGGCAGGCGGGCTTTTACGGCGATCTCGTCGTCGACCATGAAGGGCTCGCGATCGACAACAACGTCCGCGCCGACACCTCGCTCGAGAAGCTCGCGAAACTGCAGCCTTCGTTCGATCGCAGCGCCGCGGGTACCCTCACGGCGGGCAACAGCACGCCGCTCACGGACGGCGCCTCCGCGGTATTGCTTGCCTCCGAAGAGTGGGCGACAGCGCGCGGGCTTCCCGTGCTCGCGTGGCTCACCTACGGCAAGGCCTGGGCCGTCGACTATGTGAGCGGTCACGAGGGCCTGCTGATGGCGCCGGCTTATGCCGTTCCCGCGATGCTGAAGGATGCGGGCCTCACGCTGCAGGATTTCGACTTCTACGAAATCCACGAAGCCTTCGAGGCGCAGGTGCTGTGCACGCTCGCCGCGTGGGAGTCCGCCGATTTCTGCCGCGAACGCCTCGGCCTGGAACGACCGCTCGGCAGCATCGATCGCGCGAAGCTGAATCTCAAGGGCGGCAGCGTCGCGATCGGTCACCCGTTCGCCGCCACCGGCACGCGCATCGTCGCGACGCTCGCGAAGATGCTCGCCGAGAGTCCGCGGGCGCGCCGGGGTCTCATTTCGGTATGCACGGCCGGAGGGATGGGAGTCACGGCCATTCTCGAGCGTCCCACTCACCCCTTTACATGAAACTTGCGAGCCTGAAAAGCGGCCGCGACGGCCGCCTCGTCGTCGTGAGCCATGACCTGACGCACTGCGTTGTAGCCGAAGGCATTGCGGCGACCCTGCAGGCCGCGCTCGACGAATGGGCCACGGTTGCACCACAGCTCGCAGCGCTCGCGGCGCGCCTCAAGGCGGGCACCGTGGCGGCCGCGAAACCCTTCGATCCGCGAGCCTGCGCGGCGCCGCTTCCCCGCGCCCATCATTGGGTCGACGGCAGCGCGTACGTGAACCACGTGGAACTCGTACGCCAAGCGCGCGGCGCAGAGATGCCGGCGTCATTCTGGACCGACCCCCTCATCTACCAGGGCGGCTCCGACGACCTGCTCGGCCCCACCGACGACGCGCCGTTCATGAGCGAGGACTTCGGCATCGACCTCGAGGCGGAAATCGCGGTGATCGTCGACGACGTGCCCATGGGCGTGTCGCCGCAGGTCGCAGCGGGGCATATCCGGCTGCTCACGCTCGTCAACGACTGGTCGCTGCGCAACCTGATTCCCGGCGAGCTTGCAAAGGGTTTCGGCTTTTATCAGTCAAAGCCTGCGACCGCGTTCTCGCCAGTCGCCGTCACGCCCGACGAACTGGGCGACGCGTGGCGCGACGGCAAGGTCCACCTGCCGCTGGTGAGCCGCATCAACGAGGCGCCGTTCGGCGCGCCCGATGCCGGCGTCGACATGACCTTCAGTTTTCCGCAGCTCATAGCACATGCGGCACGCACGCGGCGCCTCGGCGCGGGCGCCATCGTCGGCTCGGGCACCGTGTCGAACTACGATCGCAGCCGCGGCTCGAGCTGTCTTGCCGAGAAGCGCACGCTCGAGGTGCTGGCCGGCGGCCGGCCGGAAACACCGTTCCTGCGCTTCGGCGATCGCGTGCGCATCGAGATGTTCGACACGACCGGCCACAGCATTTTCGGGGCCATAGATCAACGCGTGGTTCGCGCTTCCTGACCGCGGTATCCTCGGGAACATGGGTGATTTCACTACGCTGATGGCCCGCGACGGCCACGAGTTCCAGGCGTACCTCGCCGCGCCGCGCGGCAAGCCGCGCGGCGCCGTCGTCGTGATCCAGGAGATTTTCGGCGTGAACCACAGCGTCCGGGCAGCCGCCGACCGCTACGCTGCGCAGGGCTACACCACAATCGCACCCGCCCTCTTCGACCGCGTGCGTCGCGGCATCGAACTCGGCTACACGGCCGAGACGATGCAGGAAGGCATCGGCTACATGAAGCAGGTGGGCAAGGATCAGTTCCTCGCCGACATCAGTGCCGCCGTCAACGCCGTGAAGGGCTCAGGGAAGGTCGGCATCGTGGGCTTCTGCTGGGGCGGCGCCGTCGCATACGTCGCGGCGTGCCAGCTGCCGGTGGCCGCGGCCGCCTGCTATTACGGAGCCAGCATTCCGAAGTATTTCGACGAGGCTCCGAAGTGCCCTGTCATTTATCATTTCGGCGAGAAGGACATGAGCATCCCGCCCGCGATCATCGAAAAGATCCGCGCCGTGCACCCGGCGGGCGTGTTCCACACTTATCCCGCGGATCACGCTTTCGGCAATGCCGACCGCGCGCAGTATGACGCTTCGAGTGCGCAGCTCGCGCTGGAACGCACGCTCACTTTCTTCGCCGGGTTCGTCGGTTGACCATCGGGGATCGCGCCATGAAATTGCAGGATACGTCGCTGTTGCGACAACAGTGCTATATCGACGGCCAGTGGGTCGATGCGGACTCGAAGCGCGCGCTCGACGTCGTCAATCCTGCCTCCGGTGAGAAGCTGGGCACCGTACCGAACGCCGGCGCAGCGGAAACGCGCCGGGCGATCGAAGCGGCGGCGCGCGCGTTCCCCGCGTGGGCCGCGCGCACCGCGAAGGACCGCGGCGCCATCCTGCGGCGCTGGAGCGACCTGATGCTCGCAAACCAGGAGGATCTCGCAACACTGATGACCGCCGAGCAGGGCAAGCCACTCGCGGAATCGAAAGGCGAGATCGCCTACGCGGCCTCCTTCCTTGAATGGTTCGGCGAAGAGGGCAAGCGCCTCTACGGCGATGTGATCCCCGGCCACCAGCCCGACAAGCGCCTCCTCGTGCTGCGCCAGCCGGTCGGCGTGGTCGCGGCGATCACGCCGTGGAATTTCCCTTCCGCGATGATCACGCGCAAGGCCGGGCCTGCGCTCGCCGCGGGTTGCACGTTCGTGTGCAAGCCCGCCACGCAAACGCCCTACTCGGCGCTTGCGATGGCCGAGCTCGCCACTCGCGCGGGCGTGCCCGCGGGTGTCTTCAGCATCCTGACCGGCAGCGCCACCGAAATCGGCGGCGAGATGACTGCAAATCCGATCGTGCGCAAGGTCACTTTTACGGGCTCGACCGAAATCGGCAAGAAGCTGATGGTGCAGTGCGCGGGCACGCTCAAGAAGCTGTCGCTCGAGCTCGGCGGCAATGCACCCTTCATCGTGTTCGACGACGCCGACCTCGACGTTGCCGTGCAGGGGGCGATCGCGAGCAAGTACCGCAATACCGGCCAGACTTGTGTGTGCGCTAACCGCCTGCTGGTGCAGGAAGGCATCTACGATGCCTTTACCGCGAAGCTCACCGAGGCAGTGGCGCTGCTGAGGGTCGGCGACGGCCTGAAGGAGGTCACCGATCAGGGGCCGCTGATCGACGCGAAGGCGCTCGCGAAGGTCGAGGAGCACATCAACGACGCCGTGGCGAACGGCGCGCAGGTCACCTACGGTGGCAAGCGCCACGCCCTCGGTGGCACGTTCTTCCAGCCAACCATCCTCACAAACGTGACGCCGAACATGATGGTCGCGCGCGAGGAAACTTTCGGCCCCGTTGCGCCGCTCTTTCGCTTCAGGACGGAAGCCGAGGCGCTCGCGATGGCGAACGACACCGAGTTCGGGCTGGCCGCATACTTCTACACGCGCGATCTCGCGCGCTCCTGGCGCGTGCAGGAAGGCCTCGAGTACGGCATCGTTGGCGTCAACACCGGCATCATCTCGACTGAAGTGGCACCCTTCGGCGGCATCAAGGAGTCCGGCTTTGGCCGCGAGGGTTCGAAGTACGGCATACTCGACTACACCGAACTCAAGTACGTGTGCGTCGGCGGCGTCGCCTGACGCGAGAGTCTCATGCCGCAATTCCTCGGCACGCCGGGTTTCCCGCACGACGGCAACGAACGCGTCGGCGTGCTGCTCGTCAATTCAGGGTCGCCAGACTCGGCCTCGGTGCGCGATATCCGCCGCTTTCTCGGCAGCCTTCTGTCCGATCCGCGGGTCGTCGAGCTGCCCCGCTGGTTGTGGTTGCCGATCCTGCATGGCCTCATCCTGCCGATCCGGCCGCTGCGCAGCGCACGCAAGTATCGCGAAATGTTCGCGGCGGGCCGCTCGCCGCTGCTGTCACTGTCGGAATCACTGCGTGCGGGCCTCGAAAGCGAACTTGCGCAGCGGGTCGCCTCACCGGTCCCGGTCGCCATCGGCATGCTCTATTCGAGCCCGTCGATAGAGAGCGCCATTCTGGGGCTGATCGACAGCGGCGCACGTCGTCTCCTCGTCGTGCCGCTCTTTCCGCAGTACTGCGGCGTGACGACCGGTGCGGTCTACGACAAGGTGGCCGGCGTGCTCGGCAGGCTGCGCTGGGCGCCGGAACTGCGCTACATCGCCGATTACCACGATGACGACGGCTACATCGAGGCGCTGCGCGCGAGCATCGCCGCACACTGGGCCGCGCACGGGCGCACCGGGCATCTGCTGCTCTCGTGGCATGGCGTGCCGAGCGCCTACTGCGACAAGGGCGATCCGTATCACAAGCGCTGTCACGCGACCGCGCAGCAGCTCGCCGATGCGTTGCGGCTGCACGACGGCGAGTGGAGCGTCGCCTTCCAGTCGCGCTTCGGCGGCGGCAGCTGGTTGCGCCCCTATACCGAGGAAGTGCTCGAGTCCCTGCCGGCGCGCGGCGTGCACACCGCTACCGTCGCCTGCCCAGGCTTCGCGATCGACTGCCTCGAGACGCTCGAGGAGATCGAAGTCGAAGATCGTGCGCGCTTCCTGCGTGCCGGTGGTACGCGTCTCGATTATGTGGCGGCGCTCAATGCGCGACCCGAGCATGTCCAGGCGCTCAGTCGTCTCGTCGCCCTTCACACGCGCGGCTGGATCGGCGCTGCCGCCGCGCGCGCCGCGGGCGCTTTTCCGCGCGTCGTGTCGAGCAGCTGACTATCGCGCCCGCGCATGCTCGGCCGGTTCCTCGAGCTGTCGGTTGCAACCGATGACATCCGCGCATCGGTGGAGTTCTATGAGCGGCTCGGATTCACGCAATGTGTGACGAGCGACGTCTGGTCGCATCCTTACGGCGTGCTCACCGACGGCCGCTGCGTGATCGGGCTGCACCAGTACCGTTTCGCGTCGCCCTCGCTCACGTTCGTGCGGGCGCGAGTCGCCCGGCACATCGCTGCAATTGAGGCCACAGGCGTCGAGATCGCCTTTCGCCGCACGGGTGACGAAGTCTTCAACGAAGCCGGCTTTCGCGATCCCACGGGGCACATGGTCACAGTGCTCGAGGCGCGCACGTTCTCGCCCTGCGACCGCGACCAACCGTCGCTATGCGGCGAACTCGCGGAGTACAGCCTGCCGGCACGCGATTTTGCCGTCGCGCGCCGGCAGTGGGAAGCGTTCGGCTTCGTGGCGCTCGCCGACGGGAGTGACGCGGAGAGTGACGACACACCCTGGCGCCGTCTGCCGCTCACAAGCGATCACCTGAACCTCGCCTTCCACACACCGCGCTTCTTCGCGCAACCACTGCTCGTATTCACAGCCGCAGACCCGGCGGGTCGTCGCGCGCGCCTCGCGGCGCTCGACATGCCATTTGCCGCAGACCTTCCGGCCGCGCTCGATCCCGGGCATTACGCGCTGATCGAGAGCCCGGAGGGCCTCGCGATACTGCTGGCGCCGGGGTAACCGCGGGTCGACGCGCCCATCAGCTCGCCTCGTCGCAAGCGCGCTCCGCCGCGCAGTGTCCGCCGAGCACGAAAGGCCCCACGCCCGCTAGAATCGCCGGTCTCACACTTCTGCGAGGCCATCATGCGTACAGCAATGCTCGCCCTGCTGCTCGGCGCCGCGCTACCGGCGCTTGCCGACGAGGGCATGTGGACGTTCGACAATTTCCCCGCGGCAGCCGTCAAGGCGAAGTACGGCGCCACCCTCGACAGCGCGTGGCTTGACCGGGTGCGGCGCAGCACGATCCGCCTCTCGAACTGCACGGCGTCCTTCGTCTCTCCCGAAGGCCTCATTCTCACGAACCACCACTGTGTCGAGGCTTGTCTCGCGAACCTGTCGTCCAGGGACCAGAGCCTCGTGCAGACGGGCTTCGTCTCGCGCAGTCGCAATGACGAGCCGCGGTGCGCGACGCAGGTCGCCGACGTACTGCAGGCAATGGAAAATGTCACCGACAAGGTGATGCAGGCGATCAGCGGCCTCGATCAGACCGCAGCGAACGAGGCGCGCAAGAAGGCGCTCACGCAGCTCGAGCAGGCCTGCGAGAAGAGCACAAGGCTCAAGTGCGAGAGCGTCACGCTCTACCAGGGCGGACAGTACTTCCTCTACAAATACAAGCGCTACGACGACGTGCGTCTCGTGCTCGCACCCGAGGCCGACATCGCCGCTTTCGGCGGCGACCCGGACAATTTCCAGTTCCCGCGCTGGTCGCTCGATTTCTCGATGCTGCGGGCCTACGAGAACGGCAAACCCGCGAAGACGCCGGATCACCTCCCGATCCGCTTTGCGGGTCCCGAAGCGGGCGAGTTCGTGCTCGTCTCCGGCCACCCCGGTTCCACCGAGCGACTCGATACGCGCGCGGAACTCGAGTTCCAGCGCGATCTCGTCCTGCCGAACTGGCTGCTGCGCTATTCCGAGCTGCGCGGCCGTTACATCCAGTACGGCAAGGGGAGCGAAGCGGCAGCGCGCATCGTCGAGGAGCCGCTCAACTCGCTCGAGAACGGCATCAAGGTGCGGCGCAAGCTGCTCGACGCCCTGCACGAGGACTCGCTGCTCGAGGCGAAGAGCGAGGCGGAGCAGGCGCTGCGCGTGAAAATGGCGGGCGACGCCTCGTTCGGCGACCCATGGGCAGATATCGCACGGGCGACGACGATCGAGCGTGGCCTCTATCTGCCGTATCTATTCCTCGAAGGAGCCGGCGGCTTCAACAGTGCGACCTTCCGCTACGCCCGCACGCTCGTGCGCGCTGCCGCCGAGCGCGGCAAGCCGAACACGGAGCGGCTGCGCGAGTACGCCGACACGGCGCTGCCGCGGCTTGCGCAACAGACACTCGCGGCGATCCCCGTCTACCCGGAGCTCGAGAATCTCACGCTGTCGTTCTCGCTCGAACGGATGCGCGAATGGCTCGGCCCCGATCACCCGGTGGTGCGCCAATTGCTCGCGAAGGATTCCCCGGACAGCCTCGCCGCGAAACTGATCGCTGGGACGAAGCTCGCCGACCCGGCCATCCGCAAGCAGCTGTGGGACGGCGGCGAGGCGGCCATCGCCGCGTCGAACGACCCGATGATCCGGCTCGCGCTTGCGATCGACGAGCGCTCGCGCGCAGTGCGCAAGCGCTACGAGGACGAGGTCGAAGCGCCGATCACCGCGGCGTCGGAGAAAATCGCTGCAGCACGCTTCAAGGTCTATGGCACAAACGTCTACCCCGACGCGACTTTCACGCTGCGCCTCAACTACGGCACGGTGGCCGGCTGGAACGAGGATGGCAGGGACATCCCGCCGTTCACGTATCTCGGGAAGGCCTTCGAGCGCGCGACGGGCAGCGCGCCGTTTCGCATTCCCGACAGTTGGCTGAAAGTGCGCGACTCGCTCGATATGCAGACCCCGTTCTGCATATCGACGACGAACGATATCGTCGGCGGGAACTCGGGCAGCCCGTTGATCGACGCGCAGGGTCGCATTGTCGGCCTGATGTTCGACGGCAACATCCACTCGATCTCGGGCCGCTACTGGTTCGACGCCGCGAAGAACCGTGCCATTGCCGTGCACCCCGCCATCCTGCGCGAGGCGCTGCAGAAGGTGTACCACG
>Ga0209170_1000116_pt1 | contig 40862 bp, 32 predicted proteins | sample KloWWTKNB14_bulk_FD_187178 | JGI IMG/M metagenome (GOLD analysis project Ga0209170, IMG submission 187178) | Active sludge microbial communities from Klosterneuburg, Austria, studying microevolution and ecology of nitrifiers - Klosterneuburg... | ecosystem: Engineered > WWTP > Aerobic digester >...
CGTGAGCAGGGCTGTCCCCCCACCCTGTGGGGCACCGGGGCTCCGCGGCGTGAGTTTCTGCACGTGGACGACTGCGCGGATGCCTGCCTATTCCTGATGGATCGCTATTCCGATGCGATGATCATGAATGTCGGGGCGGGACAGGACATTGCGATCGCAGAACTGGCCGCGCTGGTCGCCGAGGTGGTGGGATATCGAGGGGACATGCAGTGGGACCGTGCCAAGCCGGACGGCATGCCGCGGAAGTTGATGGATTCCAGCCGTATCGCCGCACTGGGATGGAAGCCGGCGACGTCATTGGCAGACGGCTTGCGCCGGACCTATGGCTGGTACCGTCAGCAGCTGGGCGAGTCTCGATCAGGTGTGTCATGACGGGCGGCAGCATCAGCCGGTCTGTCGGTGCGTAGGTCGGCAGGAGCGATCATGCGGGCAGCCCCGTTGAGTGCCGGTGTTGGCGGCACGGTTTCTTCCTGTCCGTTCCTCAACCAAGAACCCCCCTCCACAGTCGTTGATCGTAGGAACCTCTCCTCATGTGTGGTGTAGTCGGAGCGCTGGTCCTCTCCCCTGGTTCATTCCGTATTTCAGAACCCTATTTGATGCGGATGAGGGACAGTATGGCCCATCGGGGGCCCGACGGGGCCGGGCTGTGGATCGACTCGCATGCACGGATCGGTCTGGGGCATCGCCGGCTCTCGATCATCGACTTGAGCGAGGCGGCCCGTCAGCCGATGGCTAATGAAGATGAAACCCTCTGGGTGGCGTTCAATGGGGAGATCTACAACCATATAGAGATCCGGCGCGAATTGGAGGCGCTGGGGGGGCATCGCTGGCGGACGGACCATTCGGATACCGAAGTCATTCTGCATGCGTTCGAGACGTGGGGCATCGACTGCGTAGACAAATTCCGGGGCATGTTTGCGATCGCGCTCTGGGATGTGCGGCAGCAGGAATTGTGGTTGATTCGCGACCGTATCGGCGTGAAGCCGCTGTATTACAGCCTGCACCACGGCCGGCTGGTCTTCGCCTCCGAGATCAAGGCCTTGTTGCAGGATCCGGAGCAGCCGCGGGCGCTGCACGAGGAATCCCTCTTTCACTATCTGTCATTTCTCACGACGCCGGCTCCGCAAACCCTGTTTGACGGCATCAAGAAGCTCCCCGGCGGGACCTGGCTTCGCGTGCGCGCCGATGGAACGATGGAAGAACGTCGGTATTGGGATGTGTGGGATCACACGTCCCCCCTGCTCGGGGAGACGGATGAGGCCATCGCCGCTCGAGTCCTGGAGAAATTGCGGGAGTCGGTTGCGCTTCGCAAGGTGAGCGATGTGCCGGTCGGCGTGTTTCTGTCCGGAGGTGTCGATTCTAGCACCAACGCGGCCCTGTTCTCGCAGGGAGACACTCAACGCGTGAGAACATTTACGATCGGTTATGACGGTGATTATCCGAGCTATCGCAATGAACTGAGTCATGCCCGGTCCATGGCGGAGCAGGTCGGTGCGGACCATCACGAACGGTTGCTCTCCCTCGATGATCTCATCGAGTTCTTGCCGCGCATGGTCGCACTGCAGGATGAACCGATTGCCGATCCCGTCTGTGTCCCGGTTTTTTATGTGTCTGAACTGGCCCGCCGGCATGGCGTGATCGTCTGCCAGGTCGGGGAGGGCGCCGATGAGCTGTTCTGGGGCTATCCCTCCTGGAAAACATCCAAGATGCTCGAGGAATGGAACCATTGGCCGGTGCCGGCGGTGCTTAAACGTCTCGGCCTTCACGGATTGCAATGGTGCGGGTATGGTGAGAGCATTCATTACGAACGGCTGCGGCGGGGGATCCTTCATCAACCCGTGTTCTGGGGCGGCGCGGAAGCCTTTCCGGAAGCCTTGAAACAACGCCTGCTCTCGCCGCGCCTGCAGCGGCAGTTTCGGCACCTGACCTCATGGGAAGCCATCCGACCGATTCATGACCGGTTCCGGGCCAAGGCCTGGGAGCAGGGCCCGCTGCAATGGATGAGTTATCTCGATCTCAATTTCAGACTGCCCGAATTACTGCTGATGCGCGTGGACAAAATGAGCATGGGCGCCAGTCTGGAAGCCAGGGTACCGTTTCTCGACCACGAGTTCGTGCAGTTGGCGATGAGTGTTCCAGAGGCGGTGAAGACCCGTGGCGGTGTCGTCAAAACGTTGCTCAAGCAGGCAGTGCGCGGCGTCATTCCGGACGCCATCATCGACCGGCCGAAGCAGGGATTTGGCGTCCCGGTGCAGGAATGGATGCAGGGCCGATTGGGAACATTGATGCAGGACACCCTTGCAGATTTTTGCGACCGGACCGATATTCTCAACAAAGACGCGGTGCTGGATCTGGTATGTCGGCAGCGTGATCCTCGCAGCTGGTATCTCTTTAACCTGGCGCTGTGGTGGAAGGCGTATCTTGTGTAGCGCGTTCAATCAGAGGATCGGGTGGCATGCCAGCCCCTCCTGTTCTCTGTCCCGTCGCATTCTTCCGATCCAGAGCTTCTCCCGGAGCGGATTCCATGGCTAACGCGGAGGATCTCGATTTTGCCACTCGTCTCCTCTCAAAGGCGCAACACATCGGGTGGTTAGCCACAGCCCGTATGGGCTTCCGCAAGGTTCTTCGTCCCTGGCTCTCAAGGCGGCATCGCGCGCACGTCTTGCGCCAGCCTTACCGCGTAGATAGGCTGGATCTGGCCGCCGCCTTCGGCGTCACTCCCGAGGACCTGACCGCTGCCGTAGAGAGAGTACGTCTCGCACTGCCGCAGCGTCTTCCGGTTTCACCGGAGAGTGTGGCGGAGATTCGCGCGCTCTATAAAAAGCAGGCGCCGGGTGTGCTGGAGGCAACCGTCGAATCGGCCGACCGGATATGCGGGCATCTGTTCGACCTCCTGGGTTCCGGCCCCGTCGCATTGGGAGCAACGATCGACTGGCATCGGGATTTTAAGTCCGGCTATCGCTGGAATCCCGATCAGTGCTTTCTTGACGTCGCCCATGGCCATGCAGTCGGCGTCGATATCAAGGTGCCGTGGGAATTGTCACGTGGTCACCACCTTGTGCTGCTGGCCCAGACCGCTCTCCTGAGCGGAGATGAGAAGTACGCACGGGAATGTTTGGCACAAATGACCAGCTGGATCGATGCGAATCCGACCGCGCATGGGGTCAACTGGGCCTGTCCCATGGACGTCGCGTTCCGCGCAGTCAACTGGTTGTGGTCGCTGGGGTTGTTGGCAGAGTCGCCGCTCATGACAGAGGCGTGGCTGACGGAGGTACTCGCGTCGCTGGTGGCGCACGGCCGGTTCCTTATGAGCAATCTCGAAGTCCGCGACGATGGAGTCACGACCAATCACTACCTGGCTGATCTCGTGGGATTACTCTATCTCGGACTCTGTTTGAAGGAAGTCCGTGATGCAGAGGGTTGGAAGGCGTTTGCGGTTCGGGAATTGGTGCGTGAGATGGATCGGCAGGTGCTCGCCGACGGCGCGCACTATGAGTCGAGTCTGTCCTATCACCGCCTGGTCACGGAAATGTTTCTGTCGTCGGCCATGCTGTGCCGTCGCCATGGGGTGGAGTTGCCGCCGTCGTTTTATGATCGTTTGCGGAAGATGTGTGAGTTCGTTCAGGGCTATACCAAGCCCAATGGTCTGGCACCGCAGATTGGAGACGCCGATAACGGTCGCCTGCATATTCTGACCGGGTACGGGCAGGCCGATGTCCGGGATCACCGCCACCTGCTCGCCGTCGGCGCGGTGTTGTTCGATCGTCCCGACTGGTGGGCGGCGGCCGGCCTTACGTGGGTCGAAGGGTTGTGGTTCGGCGGTCTCCGCTGTGCCGCCTGGGGGAGGGCGCAGGGCTCGGCGCAGAGCTCGGCGCAGAGCGGGAGCCGGGCCTTTCCGGAGGCAGGGCTCTATATACTGCGTCGGCAGGCCGATTATGCCTTGCTCAATTGCAATCCGATTGGATCGAGGGGAGTCGGAACCCACAAGCACAATGACCTGCTCGCGGTGGAGATGCACCTCGGCGGGGAAGATATTCTTGTGGATTCCGGTTGTTTTCTCTATACTTCCGACCCGCAATCCTATAATCGATTTCGCAGTACCCTCTACCACTCAACCGTTAGGGTGGATCAAGCGGAGCAGAACCGTCTCATTCCCGGGAAGTTCTTTTGTTTGCACCCGGATAGCCGGCTGCATCGTTTCCAATGGGACATCGGTGGACCGGTGGAACAGGCCGCGGCGGACCACGATGGATATGAACGATTCTCCCACCCGGTGAGGCACCGGCGCGAGTTGTGGGCCGACTGGCTGAACGGGTCGTGGCGCGTCACGGATCATGTGTTCAGTCCCGTGAGCGGTTCTCATCCGCATCGTCTCGAATGGACGTTGACCTTTGCGCCTCATTGTTCGTTGCAGCCTGCGGAAAACGGATGGTCGGTGGTGACCCCCAGGCAGCGGTTCTGGCTGGACGGTCCGCGGTTGTCCGCGAATGGAACGCCTGTGGCCATCTCCCCGTATCTCGACGAGGGAACTGTGGCGGAGCAATATGGCAGGGCGCGGCGGGCTCCTTTTCTTCGCTGGAGTTGGGAGGGCTCGCTTCCGGTCGAAGGCGTCTTCACGATTGCCTCCCTGGAGTCACGTTCGGCATGAGATTGCACTAGGAGGCCGGGACCGAAGTTGAAGAAGGCGTTGACCATCTGGCTGACGGGGTTGCCCTGTGCGGGCAAGACGACCCTGGCCAACATGCTCTTTCGAAGCCTGCTGGAGCAGGGCCTGACCAACGTGGAAGTGTTGGATGGCGATGTCGTCCGCACCTATCTTTCAAAAGGGCTCGGATTCTCCCGTGCCGATCGGGACACCAACATCCTGCGGATCGGGTGGGTTTGCCAGGTGTTGACCAAGCACGGAGTCTGCAGCATCGTGGCTGCAGTGTCACCCTTTCGAGCCGTCCGGAACGAAGTGCGCGCGATGATTGAAAAGGTTGGAGGGCCGGGATCGTTTATCGAGGTGTGGGTGCGCTGCGGGGTTGAGGAATGTATCCGGCGCGACGTCAAAGGCATGTACGCGAAGGCGTTGCGGGGAGAGATTCAGCAGTTCACCGGCGTGTCCGATCCTTATGAAGAGCCGCTCCAGGCCGACATCGTCGTGGATACCAGTCGTGAATCTCCGTCTGTATCGGTCGGGCGGATCCTGGAGGTGGTCAATCGTGGCAATCTCTGACCGTGGCGGTGCTCGGCGACTCAGCCCAAAAGGGTCGGCCGGTGGTGGATAGGAGCTTCCTGTGGTTTCTGCTTCCGACGCTGCTCCAAACCCTGATAGGGGTCGGCGTCATGGTTCCGATCACGACGTATTACCTCGACCCGGCCGATCTTGGCACCGTCGCCATTCTCACTGCCCTTGCCATGCTGGTGACGCCGCTTGCCTCGACCGGTGACAATTGGGTGCTCTCGACCCATTGGCACGCGACGCCGGATTCCGGCCGAAAAGAACTGCTGTTCAACCTGCTGTTGGCCAATCTGGGGATGAAAACCCTGTGGGTGGCGGTGTTCTGGTTGCTCGCTCCGGTGGTGTTGCCGCAGCTGATTCGAGACTATCGCCCCGAATACCAGCAGTATTTCGGGTTGGTGCTGCTGGGGTTGCTGGCCGGTACCACGTGGGGAACGCTCAGTCCGTTGATGGTCATCGAACGGGCGCCTGTCAGCCATGCGATGAATGAATCGTTGCAGTGGGCAGCCGGGGCGACCATGACCTTGGTGGGGCTCTCGGTGTTGAAGCTCGGAGTCCTGGCCATGTTTCTCGCGCCGATTGCCGCGGGCCTGGCCTCCGTGCTGCACGGGTTTGGTTATGCGGCTCGCCGAGTAACTCTGCGGCCCAGCCTGCATTGGAGCAAGGAGATCGTTCGAAGCGGCCTGCCGGCGATTCCATTCAGTCTGATGGATGTGCTGGCCAATAGCATGGATCGCTTTGTCATTCAGCGATGGTTGGATCTCTCGACATTGGGCATCTATGCCCATTCACAAAGTTATCGAGGGATGTTCGTCACGGTGACCAAGGCCTATTCGAGGACCATGACGCCCACGTTCTTGGAGTTGTTTGCCGGGAATCCTCGCCAGTCGCAGCGGCAAGTTGAAGAGACCGTGTCGCTGTGGTACCTCTGTGTCACAGCAGGAGGGATTCTGGTCACCCTGTTCTCTCCGGAGGTGATCCACCTGTTGACGCACGGGAAGTTCGATCAAGCAGCGGCTCTAGTGCCGATCTGGTTTTTGCTCGTGTGTGCGCACAGCATGGCGATACCGTTTACGCAGTATCTGCTCGTGGTGCGTCAGAACGTGCTCCTGTCCTGGTCGTCTATCGCCATGAGTCTGGGGACCATAGGGCTGGTTTGTCTTGCCACGTGGCAGTTCGGTGTCATCGGAGCGACGGGCGCGGCGGTGTTAGGGGCCATGGCGCTACAGCTGATGCGATTCGTTTTGGCGCGCCGGTTCGGCTGTCCCTACGGCATTGAATCCGGGATGCTGTGGGGTATGGGGCTGCTCCTGGTGTTGTATGGGGTGACGACTCGGATCGAGTTGTCGCTGCCGGTGAAAGCGTTGCTGGCTCTTACAGTCATCGGCGTGACCATCAGGCAGATTGTGCGGCGGATTTCGGTTCGTGACCTGCTCACCGCCCTCGTTCCATCGAAGTAAGTTCCGTTGTGCAGGTTACAGGCAGGCTTATGAAGGTAACGGGTCAACATGGGTAAACGGGTGCTGATCACCGGCGGTGCCGGTTTCGTCGGCTCCAGTCTCGCGCTGATGTTTCGCGAGGCGTATCCGGATTGGGAGATTGTGGCCTTCGACAATCTCCGGCGGCGAGGATCCGAGCTGAACTTGGATCGCTTACGGCGTTGCGGGATCAGATTCTGTCATGGCGATGTGCGGAACCGCTCTGATCTGGACGGCGTGGGGAAGGTGGATACCATCATCGAATGTTCCGCCGAGCCTTCGGCGCTGGCAGGCTTCGACGGCGAGGCGGCCTACGTGGTGGACACGAACCTCGCCGGGACAGTCAATTGTCTGGAACTGGCCAGGCGTTATCAGGCAGAGCTGGTGTTTCTTTCGACGAGCCGGGTGTATCCCTATGAGGCGCTGAACACGCTCCCGTTCCTGGAAACCCCGACGCGATTCGACTGGCAGCTGGATCGCGCATGCACGGGCGTGTCGGCGCAAGGAGTCGCCGAGGACTTTCCGCTTGAAGGGGTGCGCACGCTGTACGGGGCGACGAAACTGTGCGCCGAGTTGTTGATTCGTGAGTATGTGTCGATGTATGCCGTCCGCGCGGTGTTGAATCGCTGCGGGGTGCTGACGGGACCCTGGCAGATGGGCAAGGTCGATCAAGGATTCGCGGTGCTCTGGGCGGCGCGGCATCATTTCGGCGGGGCCTTGTCCTATATCGGATTCGGTGGCCAGGGAAAACAGGTGCGGGACCTGCTGCATGTGGAGGATCTTTTCGAATTGCTCCGGCTCCAGCTCCGTGATCTGGCGGTCCATAGCGGGCAGGTCTACAACGTGGGTGGGGGCAGGGACGTCAGCGTGTCGCTGCTCGAATTGACCGGGTTATGCCGGGCGGCCACCGGAAAGACGATCCCTATCCACTCGGAGGCCTCGACGAGGCCGGGAGATGTGCGCGTCTATCTCACCGACTCGTCAAAAGTGCGGGCGGCGGCAGGGTGGAAACCGCGGTGGACCGTGGAGCGGATCGTGGAGAGCATTGTCGCCTGGATCCGGGAGCGCGAGAACGAACTCAGACCGGTCCTGGGTGAGAACCGGTGAGCGGGCGGTTTGGTCGGCCAACAGAATAACGGAGCGGACATTTCGTGCGGGTTGGATTTATCGTCCAGGGATTGCCGGGAGAGGGATATCACGGGGGGGCCCTCACCTGCTGGTCCGTCGTGCGGGAGTTGATACGGTCCGGGCACCAGGTCTGCGTGATCAGTCTGTTCGACGTCACGGAGGGAAATCCTTATCTGAAGTCCCGCGGCCAACAGGAGGCCGCCTTGCGTCGGGAGGGGGCGGAGGTCGTGGTGATCGAATATGCCATGGAGGCCTTGACCGGCGCGCGCAGTCACGACCCATTGGCCAAATTCGGCCGGTGGATCGGGCGTATCTGTAGCGCCCCGGACGGCTTGGCCTATCTGATGCCCTGGGTCAAACTGGCGGAGGAGGTTCGTCGTGCCTTGGCCGGCCGTGAGTTCGACGGGTTTCTGTGTTATCACTTCGATGCGCTGGCGGCCGTTCATCCGCTCTGCCTCTCTCCGATGCTGGCGGTCGTCGGCGACCTCTGGCACTTGCCCGGTTACTTCCGGTGGCGCGAAGGTTCGTTTTCTCTGTCCAAGTATGCCGTTCGAGGGATAAGGGTCGCGTTGGAATCGATGATCGCCGAACGGGCCATGAGTACGTTGTTGGCGTCGACCACCTCTTGCGGCGCGTTTGCAGGGCACTATGCCGAGTGGCTGAAAGCGCATGGCTTTCCGAAGACCCTGTATTTCAGAACGCCCGTTCCCGATGCGGCGGGTCCGAAGTGGGACCTGTTACGAAGCGAGGCGCGTGCAGGCCGGACAGGAGGGAAGCATCGTGTGCTCGTGATCGGAGATCTCGCGACCACCTCGACTTCGTCGGGGTTGCGGGCCGTGGCCCATGCAGTACTTCCGCGACTGGTAGACGAATTCGGTGAGGATGGATTTGAGCTGCGGCTGGTCGGCGGCGGTGCCCCGCCGAACGACATCGCGCCTGCCTTACGGAAGCCCTATGTGTGCTTTGCCGGACGAGTGGTGCCCGCCGATCCGGAGTTTCTCGCCGCAGACGTCATGATCGTGCCGACCAACATTCCCCTGGGCATTCGCGTCAGAGTTATCACGGCCTGGTCGTTCGGCTGCCCCGTGGTGGCTCACCGGGCGAACGCGTCCGGCATTCCCGAAATGCGGCACGGTGAAAATTCGTTATTGGCGGATACAGATGCACAATTGGTGGACGCCGTGTTGCGGGTCTTGACCGATCACACTCTGCGAAGCGGGCTCTCCGCCGGTGGCCGGGGAACCTTCGAACGATCCTTTTCTGAATCCGTGGCGGGACAACAGATCGTGAAAGAGATGGAGCGACTGGCCGGCGCTCAGGCAACGAACCGGTCATGAACCGTCGATTCCGGCGGTAGAGATCAGGCTCATAGTTTGACCGAGTGAGGGGAACAGGGTGAAGAACGGACTGAGTGCACGAATTGGCAATGGGCTGGCGGCGGCGTTGCCGGAAAACATCTGTGCGGCGTTTGCAAAACGTCTGGCCGATCGAAATCCGCAACTCCTGCTGGAGGCGCTGGGGCCTAGACTGAACCGGACGCCGTCTCTGGATACCATGTATTTTGATTTGGCTCCCACCGGCACCCTTCAATTCGAAGACCTCGCCGGGTTGTTCGCGAGTACCTCGCTCGATCATGGGGTCATTGCCATGACCGTCCGGCAGACGGCCTACCTGTTCGGACTGGTGCGCAGAATGAAGGCGCGCAGGGTGATCGAGATCGGCCGGTACAAGGGGGGCTCCACGCTCACCATCGCTGCCGCCATGAGCGGGGAGGGGACATTCTGGTCGATTGATCTCGGCGAAAAGGAAGCGCGTTTGCACCGACGTGGCACCAGCCGCACGTTCGACGATGAGATTCGCGATATCTGCGCGAGATTCGGCCTGTCCGTCACCTTGCTGGTGGGCGATTCACGGACGATTGAAGTCGAGACCGGCGAGGTCGATCTCGTGTTCATCGACGGCGACCACAGTTACGAGGGTGTGAAGAATGATTTCGAACGCTTCGGCCGGCGCGTGAAAGTCGGCGGCGCGGTCCTCTTCGACGATGCCTGCGATGAAGCCGTCTTTCACACGCATTCGGAATCGGTCGGAAAGTTGCTGGACGAAATCGTAGCGCAACAATCGTTCCGCCTCGTCAAGTCGGTCAACCGGCTGGCTCACATCGAGCGCGTCCGTTAGGAGGGGATCCGTGCTGGTTGGTATCTTCGGCGCCGGTCGCAACGGGTCGTCGCTGCTCATGCGGCTGCTGGACGGCAGTCCCGGCCTGTGGATCTACCCGATCGAGCTGAACTACTTGCGCAGTTTCGCGCCGCGTTCGCTGAAGAGCGCCGTGAAGCGGACGGTAGCCTCCTGCGCGTCGCATCTGTCCGGTCAAGCGGGAGAGACGTTCGAGCAACGGCAGCGGCAGTTGGTTCGAGCCTGGGCGGCCGATCAGCTGGATGAGCTCAAGCAGACCTATCTGGATAAGCTGGTGGAGCCCATTTCTCCCGACGGCGTTCCGCTCGAGCGCATCATGGCGCATATCACCGGCGATGCGACGCACGACTTGGAATCCTATCTGGACGCCATCCGTCTCTGTTACGACTGGCGGACGTTGCCGACGCCGCCGCTGCTGATGTTCAAGTCGATCGAAGTCTCGGATCTTTTCCGCTACCAGGCCATGTTTCCCGGCATGAAATGTCTTCACATCATGCGGCATCCGTATTCCAATTACAGCTCGCTCAAGCGCACGGACATGGTCTTGAAGCAAAAGCCGTTCTGGTTTCAGGGCGGCGACATTCTCCGCTTACAACTGGAGTCTCGTTGGATTCCACATGCGGAGTTCACGCTGCAGGGTCTTACGACGGATCCGACTCGGCACTATCTCGTTCGCTATGAGGATATCTGCGATTCGCCGACCCGCACGGTCACGGATATCTGTTCCTGGCTGGGCGTCGCGCCTCCCGATGAGCCGACGGTCCAAACGGTCCTGGGAGGTCGGCATACCAAATCCCTTCCGATCAATTCGAGCCTGAAAGGCGTGGAGACACCCGCGGAGGTCGTGTCCGATATGGCGAAAGCCTATGGGTACGATGACATCCTGACCGAGCGCGAGCGGAACCTGATTTTGCTCCGGACCTATCAACTCGGTCGCCGGCTGGGATATTTTTCCGAACAGGATGCCGCGCAGGTCCCGGCCAGGCTGCCGCTGTTCCTGCAATGGTTGGCGCCGGACCAATGGGAGTATATGAACGCCTCCTCGAAGGTCCGGTTGGCGCGCGCCCTGATTCAGCGCCGGCTCTATCTGTGCCGGGTTCTGCTTTCGCCGCTTGCGTAGCCGGCGGGATGGCGCGATATGAAATTTGCCGTTCGCGATAAGACGATGTTTCAGACGGCGTTCTCGCCTACCCGCGAGGAAGTGCGCACATTGCTGGATTATGTGCGGTTTCTGTGGGAGGAGGAGGTCGGTGCCCGCATCGCGGCGCATCCGCTGTATCGACCGTCGGACCTCTGGAAGCATTGGGCGGGACAGACATTCACAGGGTTCTCGCTGGACACCATTCTGTTGCAAGGCGGTCATGCATTTCCGTCCTCCGTCGAAGTCGGTTTGGGCGGAGAGGGGGGGGAGACCACATCACGCTGGCTGCGCTGTCTCGGCGCGTTATTCGGCGGCAAGGAAGCCGCCCGCATCCGGCAAGGCCGGGATCCGGTGCAATTGCAGCGGCGGTTCCGGGAGTTCTATCCGCATGTGGCGGTGTGCCCGGAGCATGAACGCTGGTATGCGTGGCATCCGAATCCCTATTTCCGATGCCTGGAAGCCTATGTGTTGCGGGAGAAAAGTCCGCTTCCGGAACAGATGCTGGAAGTCGGCGCGGGGGCCTGCGTCAACGTGGCCTTCTATCGGAGCCTGAATCCGTCCCTGCGCACGACGATCATCGACCTTCCGGAGACGATCATGTTCGGATATTGTTTTCTGAAAAGTGTGTTTCCCGACATCCGGATTGCATTGCCCCACGAGGTTGGATCGCGGCAGGCCGATGAGCGCGCGGATGTCCGGTTTCTGTTGCCGACGCAAGTCGACTGGGTGCCGGACGACAGCATGGATTTTTGTTTCAACATGTCCTCGTTCCAGGAAATGACCATCGACACGGTGAACCATTATCTCCGTTTCATGGCGCGGACGCTCAAGCCGGGCGGGACACTCTTGTCGGTGAATCTAGAAACATCGCGCTATCTGGAGGGGAACGCGTTGAACCACTTCGACTTTTCCCTGTACCAGGCGACACCTCGGGTGCAGCCGGCTCCGTTCGGGACGGACTTGGTCGGGCATATCCCCGGGTTGCGCATGGCGCACGCGGAAGTGGTGAATTCAGCGCGGACGCCGGAGGCAGTGCGGCGCTGATGCATGTCCTGGCTGTCATTCCGGCCCGCGGGGGGTCGAAATCGATTCCCTTGAAAAACATCCGTCCGTTGAACGGCACACCGCTGCTGGTATTTACGATCCAGGCCGCCAAGCGCTCGGCCTATCTTGACCGCTGCGTGGTCTCGACGGATCATGTGGAAATCGCGAGGGTCGCGCGAGACTATGGTGCGGAGGTCATCGAACGGCCGGCAGATCTGGCGACCGACCAAGCCCCGACCGAATGGGCCCTGTTGCATGCCCTGGAGGTGTTGGCCAAGGACGGGTACCGGCCGGAGTATGTCGTCACCCTGGAGCCGACCTCTCCGCTCAGGACCACGGGGCTGATCGATCGCTGCATCGCCGAGGCGATCCGGCATCCGGAACTGGATTGTGTAATGACGGTGGCGGAGACCCGCAAGTGTTACGGTCGTTTGCAGGACGGCCGTTTCGAATACCTGTTTCCGGATCAGCCGAGACGGCGGCAGGAACGCCAGCCCTTGTATGAGGAGAGCAGCACGGTGTATGTGACCAGAACCGAGGTGCTGGAACGGGACCGATCGGTGCTGGGCCGAACGCAATACGGGGTGGTCGTGGAGGATCCGCGCGAAGCCATCGATATCAATGAGCCCCTGGATTTTATTGTGGCGGAGGCGGTGCTGGCGCAGCGTCTCGTGGAGGAACAGCATGGCTGACATCGAATCGATTCCCATCGGCCCCTATCGCATCGGACCGGACCATTCCCCTCTGGTGATCGCCGAGGCGGCGGTCAATCATCAGGGCGACTTCGAAACGGCCAAACGCATGGTCTATATCGCGCATGCGATGGGCGCGCACATCATCAAGTTTCAGATCCATGTCCTGGATAACGAGATGCTTCGGGAGACGCCGCAATCGGCGAACTTTGCCGAGCCGCTCTATGTGACGCTGGATAAAACCAACCTGTCGATCGATCAACATCGTGAGCTGAAGCGACTCTGCGAGTCCTTGGGCATCCTGTATCTCTGCACGCCGTTCAGCCGGATCGGCGCGGATATGCTCGAAGAACTTGGGGTGGCTGCGTACAAGACCGGGTCCGGTGAATTGACCAATCTGCCGCTGATCGAACATATCGGCCGGAAGGGCAAACCGATGATCGTCTCGACCGGAATGTGCACGATCGAAGAGGTCGGAGAGACGGTTGCGCTGTTGCGGCAACTGATGACCCCGTTCGCCTTGACGCATTGTGTGTCCGCGTACCCGACGCCCTACGACCGGGTCAACCTGGGCATGATCGCCAGGTATCGTGAGCTCTTCTCCGTGCCGGTCGGCTTGTCTGATCATTCGCGAGGTATTTATACCGGCATCGGGGCCGCCGCGTTAGGAGCCTGTCTGATCGAGAAGCATTTCACGCTCGACCGGCAGCAGCCGGGACCGGATCATCCCGTGTCGATCGAACCGGATGAATTGAGTGAGCTGGTCAAGGGGGTGGATGCCGTATTCCGGGGACGGGGGGCCGAACGGAAGATTTTCCCGGAGGAGCGCGAAATCGTCGCCTGGGCGCGCGAGAGCGTCGTGTCGGAAGTCGCGATCCCGCGCGGCACGGTCATTACGCCGACAATGGTTTGGGTGAAGCGGCCGAGTCCGGGGCCCGGTGCGGTGGCGGCGAAAGATTTGAAGAAAGTGATCGGGAAGGTCGCCAAGACAGATATTCCGAAGGACAGCCAGATTCGCTGGGAGCAGCTGAACGCATGAAGAAGCGCAGGATTGCCGTCGTTTCCGAAGCCCGGGCCACCTATGGGTATGTCAAGGGGGTGATGCACTTGATCGAACAGTCCGAGCGGCTGGAATTGCAGCTCATCGTGACCGGCATGCATCTCTTGAAGGAGTATGGATCGTCGATCAATGAAATCGTACGGGACGGGTTTACACCTGCCGCCCGCGTGGACATGTATGTGGGCGGGGATACACCGACGGCCTGGTCGAAATCGCTGGGCGTCGAGATGCAGGGTCTCGCGCAAGTGTTCGATATGCTGAAGCCGGATCTTCTGCTGGTGGCAGGGGATCGTGCCGAAATCCTGGCCGCGACGGTCACGGCGGCCTATATGAATATTCCGGTTGCGCACATCCAGTCCGGCGACCTGTCCGGCCATATCGACGGGTCTGCCCGTCACGCCATTACCAAGCTGGCTCACATCCACCTTCCGGCTTGTGAAGATTCTGCCGAACGGGTGCGGAAAATGGGTGAAGAGCCCTGGCGGATTTTTAACGTCGGCGCTCCGCAACTGGACGACGTCGTGCACGGCAAGAAGCTTGATCGGAACGAGTTGGCGAAGGTGTTCGGGGTGGACTTCGACAAGCCGGTCTTGCTGGTCATTCAGCATGCCGTGTTGGCTGAAGTGCATCTGGCCAGAAAGCAAATGGAAGAGACTCTGGCTGCGGTAAAGGAAAGCGGGCATCAGGCGCTGGTGGTGTATCCTAACGTGGATGCGGCCGGACAGGAAATCATCGGCGTTATCCGGCAGTACGAGCAGGTCCCGACGATCAAGACGTTCAGAAATCTGGACCGCGAGGTGTTCCTCAGTCTGTTGACTGCCGTGTCGGTGTTGATCGGCAACTCCAGCGTCGGCATTCTGGAGGCGCCTTCGTTCAAGTTGCCGGCCCTGGACATCGGGAGTCGCCAGACCGGCCGTATGCGCGCCTGCAATGTGATTACGGTGCCGGAATTCGACCGCCGTCTGATCGGACAGGCGATCGAGCGCGCGCTCCATGACAGCCAATTCAGAGCGACGCTCAAGACCTGTGAAAACCCCTACGGTGACGGCGACAGTTCTGAACGGATCTGCAAAGTGTTGGAAGATGTTGACCTCGGCAAGCTCCTCAACAAACAGATGACCTATTAGAGGCTTGGAATTCATGAATGCTCCTGTATTGGTCACCGGCGGCGCCGGTTGTATCGGGATTCAGGTTTGCCGTGAGCTGGATCGGCGCGGTATCGAGGTGCATTTGCTGGACTTGGGCGAGCAGATCGCCCGTGTCAGGAAAGCTCTTCCGGAGAAGGCGAAGGTGTTTTATGGTTCGATTCTGGATGTCTCCTCGATTCGTGAGGCCATGGCAGGCTGTGGAGCAGTCATCCATCTGGCCGCACTGCTCGGTGTGCGACGGACGGAGGTCAATCGCCTGCGCTGCCTCGAAATCAACGTGGACGGGACGAAGCGGGTGCTGGACTGCGCGATCCAGCATCGCATCAAGCGGCTGGTGTTCGCCTCCTCGTCGGAGGTCTACGGCGAGCCCATCGAGAACCCCATCACTGAAGAAACCATCACGCAGGGGAAGACTGTCTACGCGGTAAGCAAACTCGCCGGCGAGGAACTCTGCATCGGGTATGCACAACGGTATCCTGAATTCGAGCACGTGATTCTGCGCTTCTTCAATGCCTACGGCCCCTATCAGGCCGCCCAGTTCGTCCTGCCCAAGTTCATTCAGAATGCCATGACGAGGAAGCCGATCGTGATCAACGGCAGCGGCGATCAAATCCGCTCCTACTGTTACAGTGAGGATACGGCCCGGGGCGTCGTGGAGGCCCTGCTCAGGCCTGAAGCCGTCGGTCAGGTCATCAACCTCGGCAACAGCGACCGGCCCACCTCATTGAAGGAGCTGGCGGATCTCGTGGTCAAGGCGAGCGGGAATCCCTCGGTTGAAATCAAATATGCCGCCGACTTTCAAGGCACCGACCGTCATGCGAGCCGTGAAATCCATCGCCGTTACTGTTCCGGCGAGAAGGCGAAACGGTTATTGGGGTTTGAATCGCGTGTCACACTGGAAGACGGCATCCGTCGTATCATTGAAATGAACAGCATTTTTGAAAAATGGGAAAGCACCGAGTTGCCGTACCTGATCGATGAAATGACCTAACAGGAGACCGCACCTCGTCCGCGCGCCTTCATGACCCATCTCAACTGGAAAACGTCTCTCAAGCGCGCCCTTTCTCGCGCGCATGTGCTCTCCGCGGTCCGCAGCCTTCACTATCAGTTCCGCCGGACGGTCGATCGTGACTTTCGCAACCAGGAATCGGTACGAGAACAGGAGTTCCGGGAATTTTCCAGTGAATACGGTGCCGCGTTCCGCCATCTGCTTCCGGAGCAGCACGGGCTTGCGCGACAAGTGTTGATCGTGAGCTCAGGATCCCTCGGGCTGCTCGTTGAGATCGCGTTGGTGAAGGCGTTTCAAGCGGCAGGCTATCATCCAGTGGTCTTGACGGATTATGACCGATGGGTCGACGCCTTTTATCGGGAAGCGGGCATCCAGGATCTGTTGTGCTGGGATGAGTTCGTGCGGTTGTCGCCGGATGCAGAAGCAGTTCGGATTATGGCCGATGTTGCGTCCTTCGAGCAACTCCTTGCATTGGATTACGGCGGCATCCGCGTGGGGAAATATGCGGCGTCCACCGCGTTGCGCCATCTGCGCGTCGGCCGCCTCGATCTCACGAACCAGGCGGTTCGCGATGCGCTCCTGCCGTTTCTTCAACGATCCCTATCGTACGCAAAAGCGGCACAAAACATTGTGAAGACGGTGCGTCCGCAGCTGGTGCTGTCGGTCGATCTCGGGTATAGCCCGAGAGGAGAACTGTTCGATGTATGCTTGGCGGCCGGCCTGGAGACCATTACGTGGAATGCCGCCCACAAAAACAACCAGCTCATGCTCAAGCGTTACAGTCGGGCGAACCGGGACGTGCATCCGGCCTCTCTTTCGGTGCGGACATGGCACGACCTACAAGCCCAGCCCTGGACTCACGCAGAGCGGGAGCGTCTCCGTCGCGAATTGGTCGGCAGTTATCTGAGCGGCGAATGGTACGGCGAAGTCGGCACCCAGTTTCATACGACGCTGCAAGAGGCCGCCGAGATTCGGCGAGCGTTGGATCTTGACGATCGGAAAAAGACCGCCGTCATCTTCTCGCACATCTTCTGGGACGGGACGTTCTTCTATGGAACGGATCTTTTCGGGAGCTATGAGGAATGGTTTGTCGAGACGATGAAGGTTGCCTGTGCCAATCCTCACCTCAATTGGATCGTCAAGATCCATCCTGCCAATATCGTCAAGAACGTGCGGGACGGAGTCGGGTCTGAGCCGTCGGAACTAACGGCGATTCGATCGCTTGGCGAGACCTTGCCGGCGCATGTCCGGGTCGTTCAACCGGATAGCCATATGAGCACGTTGTCGCTGTATTCGGTGATCGACTACTGTGTGACCGTGCGAGGCACCGTCGGGATCGAGGCCGCCTGTTTCGGCATTCCTGTCTTGACGGCCGGCACGGGGCGATACGATCGGCTTGGCTTTACCATCGACTCCGACTCGAGAGCGGAATATTTGAATCGTCTCGCGCACATTCAGGAGATTCCCTCTCAGTCGGCTGCGCAACGGGTGTTAGCTGAACGGTTTGCTCATGGTGTGTTCGTCTTGCGGCCCTTCAGTCTGCACACGGTGACGTTGGAATATCAGCGTGATGCCAAGGCAAGCCTGCGAACCAGGGTCTGCCTGCCGGCGGGCGGGGACCTGCGGGCCGCGACGGATCTTCGGACCCTGGCGGATTGGATCAACAGTGGGCAGGAAGATTTTCTCGCGCCGTCTCTTTAAGGCCAACAACTCAATGGCCCCCACAATCATTCCGTGAGGACGTCGTTATGTGTGGCATAGCCGGGATGGTGGGGACAGGCGCCTCTGAACGGGTGCGGTCCATGACCGACGCGCTCGTTCATCGCGGGCCGGATGACGGAGGGTACTATGACGATCCCCCGTCTCACCTGTGTCTGGGTATGCGGCGACTCAGTATTCTCGATCTTGAGCATGGACATCAGCCGATGGCGAACCGGGATCAGTCCGTCTGGATCGTTTACAACGGCGAGATCTTCAATTCGCCGGAGTTGCGACGACAATTGGAGCAACGTCAGCACCGGTTCGTGACGGCGAATTCCGATACCGAAACCCTGCTCAACCTGTACGATGAGAAGCAGGAGAATATGCTGGCAGATCTGAACGGTATGTTCGCTTTCGTGCTGCATGACCGGAAGCGAAACCTCCTGTTCGGGGCGCGTGATCGGCTGGGTATCAAGCCGTTGTACTATGCCAGGACGCCGGCGGCTTTTGGATTTGCTTCGGAGCTGAAGAGTCTGCTCCGGATGTCCGGGTTGACACGCGCACTCGATGAGAACAGCTTTTCTCACTATCTGACGCTGCGGTTCGTGCCCGGGACGTCTTCCATGGTGAAGGGGGTTTCTCGCCTTGCGCCGGGGCATTGGTTTCGGTATGAGTTGGAAACCGGCCGGTTGGAGACCCAATGTTACTGGCGTCCCTCCTTTGCTCCGCAGGAAGGTCGTTCGGCTGCGGAATGGAGCGAGCTTGTGCGAGCGGAGTTGCGAGCCGCCGTGCAGCGCTGGAGCCTCAGCGATGTGCCCATCGGCTGTTCGTTGTCCGGTGGGTTGGACTCTTCCAGCATCGTCGGGTTGCTCGCGGAGAGCGGTCATCGACAGCTTAAAACCTACTCGCTTGGCTTCGTCGGAGAAGGCGCCGCCGCACTCGATGAATTACCGCTGGCGAGAACGGTGGCCGAGCGCTGGGGGACCGACCATCATGAGCTGGTCCTGCAGCCCGATGATCTGCTCCGTGATTTGCTCAAAATGGTGTGGTACTTGGATGAGCCGTACGGTGGAGGGTTACCGTCCTGGTATGTCTTTCAGTTCATGCAGCGGGATGTCAAAGTCGGCATGACGGGAACCGGTGGCGACGAATTATTCGGAGACTACGGGCGCTACATCGCATTGGAGCGTCGGACCGTCGGCCGACCGGCCGGCGCGTCCACGGTCCCGGCTTGGATGGAACGTTGCTGGCCGCTCGTCTCGTCGTTGATCGATCGTCTTCCACGCAGAGTCGGAGGGGTGCGCTCGAGAGAGCGGTGGCGTAACTGGCCCATGGTCGGACGCGATCCGTTTAAGTGGGACTATGTGCATGCGTTTTATTACTTCTCCGACGCCATGAAGCGGACCGACGTGTTGGCGGACTTGGCCGAGGGAAAGCCGGACCAAGACACGGCTGAGATGTTGCGGGACTACTATCGTCAATCAGACAGCGCGGAGCCGAGGAACGCGTTGATGCAGTTGGCGATGCGCACTCAATTGTCGGAAGAGTTTCTCTTCATGACCGATCGATTTTCGATGGCACATTCGCTCGAAGCGCGGGTGCCGTTTTTGGACCATACGTTCGTTGAGGCGGTGATGCGGATTCCGTCACACATTCGCACCAAGCCGGGGGATCCGAAATATTTGCTGCGACAGGCGATGAAAGACTTGCTGCCGAGCGAGCTGCTTCACGCGCCCAAACGGGGGTTCGTGATTCCGACGGCACAATGGCTCCGCGGCCCGCTGCGTCCTTTGGCTGAACGGTTATTGGCGCCGAAACGGCTGGCTGATCAAGGACTCTTCCGACCTGAGTTCTATGCACGGTTTGTCCAGCCTCATCTGGAAGGGCAGGCAGATTATCATCCTCAAGTCTGGACCGCTCTGATGTTTCAGGTCTGGCATAGTCTGTATCTCGAACTCGCCCTTACGGATTGCCCGAATTTTTCCTGGCAGGAGTTGTGTTAAGCCATGCTGGTGAGACCCTCTCGTGACTATTAAATCTCCGGTATCGATCTGAATGGGTGTGCGGTAGAAGGGAGCGTGGAGAAGTACGATGCGTCGGGAGCATATCTCTGAGTTAGTCTGCGCCGGTGGACAACACCGACTGAATTTGCAGGAAGGTGCATTTGAGGAACAGGGGGATATCAAAGAGGGAGCGTTGACTTGCGTGGCCACCTGCCCGACGGTACCGATCCGTGGGTCTGTGCCGCGGTTTGTGCCGGACAGCGGCTACTCACAAAATTTCGGGGAGCAGTGGAATCATTTTCGCCGGACACAAATCGATAAGTTCAATGGGACGGATTTGTCGAAGGAGCGATTCTACAGCGGGACCGGATGGTCACCTGCCGAACTCAAAGGCGCCAAGATTCTGGAGGCCGGTTGTGGTGCGGGACGCTTCACTCAAGTCATGTTGGATGCCGGTGCTCAGGTATATTCCGTCGACCTCAGCTCCGCCGTAGATGCCTGTTTTGCCAATAACGGCCCTCGTGAAAACCTGTGCGTCGTTCAGGCCGATCTCTGTCGGATTCCCTTTCGGCATCATTCGTTCGACAAGGTCTTCTGTTATGGAGTGCTGCAGCACACGCCTGATCCGCACGCGTCCTTCATGAGTCTCATCCCTTTTCTCAAACCGGGTGGCGACCTGGCCGTGGATGTGTATCTGAAGGGGTGGGCGTTGGAGCCCTACAAGAGTAAATATCTTTATCGGCCGCTCACCACGAGAATGCCGCGTCACCTGCTGTTTCGATTTCTCCAGTGGTACATCCCCAAATGGCTTCCCGTCGATACGTTCATCAAACGCCTTCCTCTTGTAGGCCGGGTGCTGGGCATGCTGATTCCTTGCTGGAACTATCATTATCTGCCCTTGTCTCAGCAACAAAAAACCGAATGGGGAATCCTCGACACGTTTGACGCCTTGGCCCCCGCCTATGATTACCCGCAGACTCCCGAGACGGTCACCGAATGGTTCACAAGTGCTGGATTAATGGATATCCGGGTACGGCTGGGCGGCAATGGCGTGCTCGGGAACGGGAGAACGCGGCCCTTCCCGGTGTAACGGACCGACATGAATATTCTGCACCTCAGCACGGAATACAATCTCGGCGGGTCCGGCCGGGCCGCCTATCGAATCCATTCGAGCCTCCTGCGACGAGGCCATACCTCGCGTATGCTTGTTTCGGGACTGGTGCACGGCGTGCCGGAGGCGGGACCAATTTGGGGCAACATGCCATGGCGGGCAGCGGATTGGCTGGCGCGCCGGGCGACCGATGCCTTGAGTCTGCAGTATCTGTTTTTGCCCTCGTCCTGGCGATTGCTGCGGCATCCCTGGTTCCAGGCTGCCGATGTCGTGCAGCTCTACAATACGCATGGCGGCTATTTCAGCCATTCGGTCTTGGGCGTGGCCAGTCGGCGCAAGCCGTTCGTCTGGCGTTTGTCGGACATGTGGCCCTTGACCGGCCATTGCTGTTATTCCTATAACTGCGACCGGTGGAAAACAGGATGCGGGGCCTGCCCGCTGTTGCACGACGAGCCTGCCTTGAAGGCGGACCGGACGGCGCTGCTGTGGAGAACGAAGCAGCGCATTTATGCCGGAGCGAACGTCACACTGGTGGCGCCGTCGCGGTGGATCGCCGGACTTACCGAACAAAGTCCGCTGGTCGGGCATTGGCCTGTGCAGGTGATTCCGAACGGTCTGGACTTGAGGGTGTTTCGACCGATCGAGCAAGCGGCAGCCCGGGAAGTGTTGGGGCTCCCACAAGGTGAAGATCTGGTGCTGTTCAGTTCCGTGGAGACTCAAGCCTATCGCAAGGGCGGCACATTCGTCGCGGAAGCCGTGAACGCCATCAAGGGGAAGACTCGGAAGCCCTTTCGCCTGTTGGTGGTGGGCAACCGCGCTAGTGAGTGGGAGACCGCAGTCAGTGTCCCTGTGACAGCCATGGAGACGGTGAAAGACGATTATCTGTTAGCCGTCCTCTATTCGGCTGCGGATCTGTTCGTGCACCCGGCCCTGGCGGATAACCTGCCGAACGGCGTGCTGGAAAGTCTGGCCTGTGGGACTCCGGTGGTGGCGTTCGACGTGGGCGGTGTGGGAGAGGCGGTGCGGCCGATGGAGACCGGTTACTTGGCGCGCGACAAGGATACCGGCGACCTGTCGGAGGGCATCAAGCGTCTCCTGGACGATCCTGATCTGCGGCGACGACTGCGCACACGGTGTCGTGAGGTTGCGGAAACCGAGTACGATATGGCGTTACAAACCCGACGGTTCGAGGAGTTGTATGAGACGGTGATCCATGGCCGATAGCCGGGCCGAGAATTTCTCCGAAACTTCTTACGGCATCGTGAAGCGGTTGCAGACCATCGAGGCCTGGACGGACCGGGTGGCGCAACGGCTGGGAAAACCATCGCTGTCCATCCTCGACTTCGGCTGCGGCACAGGCGATCATGTGACCTATCCATTGGCCTGTCTGGGTCATCGCGTGTTGGGGGTGGATGTTCATGCCGCCTCTATCCAAGAGGCCTCGGGAAAGTATCGCCTGCCGACCCTTCGATTCCGCAGGGCGGAGATCGACGATCTACTCAAGGAGGATGTGCGGTTCGACCTGATCGTCTGTTCCGAGGTGCTCGAACATCTGCGCGAGCCGCAGCCGTTTCTTGAAGCGCTCGGCCGGTTGTTGCATGACCGGGGCGCGCTGATCCTCACGACCCCGAACGGATACGGGGCGTTCGAATGGCTGACGAGTCTTCAGAAGGCGCTCAGTCGGGTAGGATTGCATGAGTTCTTTCGACAGGTCGCCCGTCTCTTGCTGGGGAAACAGGCCCTGTCCCCCGCCGGGAGAGGGGCGGATGCGGGGCACGTGCCGGTCTGTTCTGCCGGGTATTTGAACATGGACTCCACGCATGTGCAGTTCTTCCGAATCGCCGGGCTCGAAGCCATTCTTGCGCAGAGCGGATTCCGCATCGTCGAACGCCGGGCGCGCACATCGTTTTGTGGACCCTATGTGGATGTGCTGTTTCGCGTGCTCCCCTTCGAGCAGGCGCTCTGTCGCATGAACAATCGACTGGCGGATCTCCTCCCCTTCAGATGGGCCGCCGATTGGATGTTTCTGGTTGAGCCTCAAGGCAAGAGCCCTGCATGAGTGTCGAATTGCCGAGGGTATTGGTCGTGACCGCGAACAATTTCAATCTGGTCAGCGGCGGCGGGATTACCTTAACGAATCTCTTTCGCGGTTGGCCGCATGACCGGTTGGCAAACGTGCATGAAGATGCGGTGCCGGAAGATCACAGCGTCTGCCGGACCTTCTATCGCCTGACCGAGGAGGAGATTCGCTGGAACTGGCCGTTTTCACTGTTACAAGGCTGGTACGGCCGGAAAAAACAGCAGGCGATTTCGACAGGGGGTTCCGCGCCAGGACCAGCCGGGCAAGGGTGGCTGAGCGCCGTGAAACGCCTTCTGGGAGACGGCGCTCCAAAACAGGCGAGGCTCACTCCGGCACTCCTCGACTGGGTGGAGAAATTTCACCCGACCCTACTGTACGGGTTTCTGGGTTCATTGGAGCAAATCACCTTGATTCGATCGCTGGCGGCCCGCTTCAACATTCCGATGGTGGTGCACATGATGGACGATTGGCCTGCGGTGTTGCACCGCCGCGGATTGCTCAGTCCGATCATGGGCCCCCTCATCCGCTCCGAACTTGCCTGTGCCTTGAAGGAGGCGCGGGGACGGCTGGCGATCTGCGACGACATGTGCACGGAATATCGCGATCGATACGGGTATGAGTTCACCGCCTTTCAGAATGCGCTCGATCCAGCCGGATGGTTGCCCCATGCGCGGCATCAGTGGCAGGCCGGAGTGCCGTTCGTTGTCCGGTATGTGGGTTCGATTTTGGCTGATGGTCAGCAGGAAAGCTTGAAGGATATCGCCTTGGCGGTGACAGGCTTGCGGCGCGCGGGACGGCCGATACAATTATGGATCCATGCGCCCGGACCTGACGCCGACTATCTTCGCCGTCTCGGGATGCCTGCGGATGCGGTGGTGATCGAAGGACCGCCTGATCCGGTGCTCGTGCCGCGATTGCTGGCCGAGTCGGATCTCTTGCTGTTGCCGTACAATTTCGATGTGCGTAGCGCCAGGTATATTCGACTCTCGCTTCCGACCAAGGCGCCGGCGTACATGATATCCGCGACACCGGTGTTAGTGTATGCTCCGTCCGATGTCGCAACCGTCCGTTATGCCGCGCGTGAAGGCTGGGGGTATGTAGTGTCTTCGCAGGGTGAACAGGCGGTGGCGGAGGCGTTGACGCTTCTCATGGACGATCAGACGTTACGGGAACGGCTCGGGAGGAAGGCGCAACAGGTGGCTTTGCTCCGGCATGATGCCGGCCGGGTGCGGCAGGCCTTCTGGGAAACCCTCACGGCGGCGGCTCGAGTGTCGTAGCCGGGAGCCCCGTCGCGGGGCCTGTTCCCGACGTAGGCAATGGTTTGCACGGATGAGGCCTGGTGTGGAGAAGAGAGAGACGGGATGCGAAAAGGGCGGCAGGTGCCGGTGATGACAGAGTATGGGGCCGATTCACAGACTGTGTCGTCGCAGAACGAGGATGTTCGACAGTATTGGGATCAGGAAGCCTGCGGGACGTATAAGTCTGTGGTGGGCGCTCTGCCGGAATTGAGCCGCGAATGGTTCGCGTCGGTGGAGCAGCATCGGTATGCCATGGAGCCATTCATCCATACGATCGCGGAGTTCCCCACGCATCGCGGAAAAACCGTGCTGGAGGTCGGGGTGGGGGCCGGGACGGACCACCTTCAATGGGCCCGCGCCGGGGCGGTCTGTTTCGGTGTGGATCTTACGCAACGCGCGATCGACACGACGCGCGCTCATCTGACGCTGCATGGATTCAGTTCGACCCTGCAGCGGATCGATGCCGAAACATTGCCGTTTCCAGATGCGTCATTCGATGTCGTGTATTCCTGGGGTGTGATACACCACTCGGCCCGTCCTGAACAGATCGTCCGGGAAATCAGGCGGGTCCTCAAGCCGGAGGGCATGTTCATCGGCATGCTGTATGCCCGGCATTCCCTCGTAGTATTCAAACTGTGGGTGAAGCATGCCTTACTCAAGGGACGGCCTTGGCGATCCTGGGCCGATCTGGTCGCGCATCACATGGAAAGCCCGGGAACCAAGGCTTATACCGTTCCGGAACTGAACGCATTGTGGTCCGAGTTTTCGTCTTGCGAGACCACCCAGATTCTGACTCCCTACGACTACAATTGGTTTCCGGGTTGGATGCGACGATGGTTCAGGGATCGATGGGGTTTCTTTATTGCCGTTCGTGCTCGGAAATAGAATGGCGCGAGTGAGACGAAGGGATTCGCGCGGGAACTGGTATGAGGCCTAAACGGTTGCTCATGGCCAGCGCCAACTATTGGCGCTCTCCCTTCCAGGTTGGGAGCCACCATCTGGCCCGCGGCTTCGTGCGTGCCGGCTGGGAGGTGGCGTTCGTGTCCGATCCGATTTCGCCATGGCATCTCTTCGGCGGGCAGCTCAAGGATCTGCGGGAACGGTACGAACTCTACCGCGGTAACGGGGTCACGGATTGCGATGGTCATCTCTGGGCCTATGTTCCCGGCGCCCTGCTCACCCCCCACAATAAACCTCTGCTGCGGAGCCGATGGACCGGGGAGCGATGGGCCTCGTTGAGTCTGCCCTCGCTGATGGACAGGCTCTGGGTAAGAGGATTTGACGAAGTCGATCTCCTGTATTGCGATAGCGTGGCGCATGTCGGCTGGATCAAGGACATCGTCAGGCGCAAGTCGGTCTACCGCGTCACCGATTGCCTGGCTGGATTTCAGAAAACCACACCTGTTGCGTTGGAGCTGGAGAAGGAGCTGGCCGGGTCGGTGGATCTGGTGGTGTATGCCGCCCGGAGTTTAGAGGACTATGTGAAGCAACTGATGCCGAAGTCCATGGCCTATCTGCCGAATGCGGTGAACTATGCGCACTTCGGCCAACAGTCTTGCGCACGCCCGCCGGAATATGATGCGATTCCGGGTCCGATCGCGTTGTATGTCGGGGCGATGGATGTCTGGTTCGATTACCGGTTGCTGGATGAGGCGGCGGCCCGGTTGCCGGAGATCTCATTCGTCTTGATCGGACCTGATGCGCTGGCCAAGCAACGGCTGCGCGCGCGGCCGAATCTGCATCTGCTCGGCAAACGTGAATACCGCGAGTTGCCCCGTTATCTGCAGCATGCGGATGTCGGGCTGATTCCATTCGATGTGGCCAATCATTCGGAGTTGGTGAGAAGCATTCACCCGCTGAAGTTGTATGAGTATTTTGCCTGCGGGCTGCCGGTGGTCGCCGTGGAGTGGGAGGAGTTGACCTATCTCCGGAGCCCCGCCCATTTATGCCGTGGAACCGGAGAGTTCATCGCCGCGATCGAACAGGCCATTGCGAATCCGGCGGAGACATCCACGTTGCAGAGCTATGCCGCGGGGCACGATTGGAGTGAGCGGGTGAAGGCCATTCTTTCCCATCTCGGATAGGCGTTGGACGCACATGATCGTCGACGTTTGCCTCCGGCCCGGCCGTGAATCCTGCTGGGCGGGTCTCACACGTCGGCCGTTGATGAACGACGGCAGCCAGCCGCCATCAGGAAGCAGCAAGTGCCGATGTTTCATTCCGCAGGTCGTGCCGGTTATCGATGACTTCCACTGAAACACATCTGTCGGGTCCTGATCGGGTCGGATTGGGTCTGCTCGCGCTGTTCCTCTTCTCGCCGGTGATGTTCAAAATTCAAGTGAGTCAGGGGGTGGCCATCCATCCCTGCGCGCCGTTGCTGGCTGCCGCATGGGGGTGGATCGCCTGGATGATCGGGCGCACGCAGGTGACGAGGTCTGAGAAGATGTGGCTGATCGAGCGGCAGGCCTGGAATATCCCGATGATCCTGTCGTTTCTGGTGATCGGCGGGTTGGCGCTCAGTCTGGCGATCAACGGGTTGCGGCTCGGATCGTTCTCGTCCGCAGGATGGTTGCTCCTGTTCAAGTGGGCCTTGTACCTGGCGCCGCTTCCCCTTGCGGCCTTGCTCGTGATGAGGACGGGGCGCCGTGTGTTGCAATTGGCGGCGTGGCTGATTCCTGCCGTGGCGTTTCTCACGCTCCTCTATACGGCCGCGCGTTTTCTCCAGGCTGCCGGGGGGGAGTACTTCAATGCCTACTTCGACGGCAAGGCGATGTTTCTGGCGATGGGAATGATGGGAGAAGTTCTTTCTGCCGAGGGGCTTACCGTCCGGTCCGATACGGTGAGCCATGGCGCCTACGGCATGTATTTGGTCCTGGTGCTGGCATTCAGTAGCAGCCTCGCCTGGTTGCGGGGATGGAACGGCATCCTTCCGGCCTCGTATGCGGTGGCGCAGGGCATCATTCTTGGTCCGTTCTTGGTGCTCGGGGTGCTATTGACCGGGTCTCGATCCAGCCTTGTTCTGCTGGCCGGTATGCTGCTGATGTTCTTAACGTTGCTGATCGCCAATCCCGGTCACGCGCAGCCGCCACAGCGACGTATCGCCGCCGCGGCGTTGGTGCTCACCGTATCGGCGTGCCTATTCTTCCTTCCCCGCTGGTTCGGCCCGATCTTCCCGACGCTTGAGCGCATGCATCAAACCGTCGATCAACCGCTTGAGCTTCAGGCGACGCTGTTGGGCCGGCAGACCCCGGATTTCGACCCCGGCACGCAAGCGAACGTCGCCGTGCGAAATGCGCAGAGCCGGGTGTGGTTGTGGGGGCAAACCTTTCGCTATATGACCGAGCACCCGCTGACGCTCATCACCGGTATCGGATACGATCGTCGACGATTCGTTGAACAGGTCGTCGGCTTGCCGTACGTCGGCACGAATATCGAATTGCGAACGGCGCACAATCTGTACCTCGATGTGGCCATCAAGGGGGGAATCGCGCCGTTTGTGAGTCTGGTTCTCCTCTGTCTATGGTTGCTGTGGACGGCCTGGACAAGCGTGTGGATCACGACGTCGGCAGGGCCAGGCGCGGAGTTGTACGGAGCGGGATGGGTGATCCTGACACTCTGGCCCCCGCTGCTGCTGGTCAGCGGCCTGGGCGAAGATCTGGTGACCGACAATCTGCTGTTGCATTGGACGACGCTGTTCGGATTGGTGTTGGGCCTGCGCGGGGCCATCCTGCGATCTGCGATGGCCGGGCGGATCGTGCATCTGTCAGCCACGGCGGGGCTCGGCGGGGGACCGGCCTATATCACGGCAGTGGCGCGTCACCAGGTACACCATGCAACAGAGGTGCGCGTGGTGTGTTCGGACGAAAAACCCTATGTGGATATCTGGAGAGAAATGGGCGTGCGGGTGACCGTATTGCCGATGCGTCGCCCGAACGCTCGGACGATACGGACTATCGTGGGGCTCATGCTGCGCGATCCGGCCCCTGTTCATGCTCATGGGCGCGGCGCCGCGTTTTTCGCGTTCTGGATCAAGATGTGCGTCAGGGTTCCGGTGGTCTACACCCCCCACGGCCCGCACTATGCCTATATGCGAGGATGGCGATTCGTACCGGCCTGGTGCGGAGAATACCTGTTTCGAATCGTCTTCGATGCGGTCCTCTATGTGTCCTCCGGCGAGCGGGATCTTGCCGAGTCGTTGCGGCTTCCCATGCGAAGCTCGCGGGTGGTGCTCTCCGGTATGATTTCTGATCCGGGCCACGAATTGGAACAACCTGCCCGGCGTGAGGCGGTGCGCCGGGAGGTCGGCGTCGCACCATCCCAATTCGTGATCGGATGGATCGGTCGCTTTCATCATCAGAAGGGGCTGGACATTTTCCTTGCCTCGATTCCTGAGGTTGCGGCTCGTGTGCCGGACGCTGTCTGGCTCGTCATCGGGGAAGGGGAACCGGGAGCGGTCGAACGGCATCGTGAGACGATGCGACGGCTGGGACTCGGCGAAAAGGTAACGTTCTTGGGCGGCCGACCCGACGCCGATCAGGTGGCTGGTGTCTGTGATCTGTATATCTCCACCTCGCGTTGGGAGGGACTCCCCCTGGTCCTTCTCGAGGTGATGGCTCGCGATGTGCCGATCGTTGCGAGCGACGTGGTCGGTAATGGCGATGTCCTTGACGGGTGGGGTGTCTTGTTCCCCCCGAATGATGCGGCGGCGGCCGCGGAAGCCCAGGTGGCGTTGGCGACGGACCCGATGAAGCGGCAGGCCTTGGCGCGTCGCGGCCGTGCAGTGCTGCACGAGCGGTTTCTGCTGACGCGAATGCTTCGGGATCTGGATCACGTCTATCGGGATGTGTGGGGTTCGGAGGTGTTGTCGTGAGGGCCGTCGCCGATTGGTATTCAACAGCAGGATTTCTGGCCAAGCTGGGTAAGACGGCTCTCCCGTTAGTGGCCTCGGATGCCGTGCTGCAGGGGTGCCGGTATGGCTTGGTGGCCTATCTGGGAATCCTGTCGCTTTCTCTCCTGGGCTCGTATCTGTTCGGCTCTGCGATCGGGGCCCTGGCTGCCGTGGCCATTGATTTCGGCATCAATCAACATTGGCTCCGGCTGGACTCCGTCGCGGGGGGGCTTACGCGGCAGGCCTTTACGCGGGTTCTCGCGGTGAAACTGGTGTTGTCGCTGATCCTCGTCGCCGGATTCGTCCTGTTGATGGAGGGCGGCTTCTGGAGCAGACCATTTCCAGCCATGGTCGTAACCGGTCTGATCATGGCCAACCTCCATGCGCTGGTGGAGACCTGCGAGTCCGTCGGGTTCCTGTTCCGACGTCATCATCTGGTCGCCCTGGTGCGGGTGGTGCTCGGGCTCATGATGTATGCCATGCCGGCTGCAGCGGCTCTATTCATGGGCCGCCCGTCCGGAGAGGTCATGATTCAACCCCTGCTGTCGGCAGGTCTGCTCGCCGGCCTGCTGATTTTGTCAGGGTACGTCTGGAAGACCTCCCGGATGCTGGTGGACGGGCCAGAATCGGAACAGGGGTACCTCCGCACCTGGCGGGCGTCCCGGTGGTTGGGCCTCAATCAGCTCGCGATCGTGGTGGATGTCCGGGCTCCTCTGGTGCTCTTGGGTTTGTTGCTCGGGGAAACGGCCGTCGGCCTCTACGGGTTCGTGCAACGCACGACCGCGGTGGTCGAGTTGGCCTGGGCGTCGATCTCCAAATTGCTGCTCAAGTCTTATGCGGAGGACGCCTCCCTCAAGGGAGGACGCGTGGTGCAGCAACATGTGCGGCGCGCCAGTTGGGTGACCGGGACGGCCATGATCGTCGGTATTGCCGGCGTCTGGATCGGAGTCCACTACATCGAGCGACTGGACCGATGGTCGGAGGACGTGCGAACCGGACTGGCCCTGTTGCGGTGGGCTGCAGTGGCCATCGGCCTCAGTTCCCTCAAGCGACCACTGGTGCTGGGCTTGATTGCCTTGCATCATGAACGAGAGGTCTGCACCGTCAACGTCCTCTCGGCCGCGGCCGGGTTAACCTTCATTCCGTTTCTGATTTGGTCGCTGAGTATCTGGGGGCCTCTCGTAGCGGCGGTGGGATGCGAAACGGGGGCCATCGTCCTGCTCGCCATCTATTTTCGCGCCGCGCTGCGCAGACTTGAAGCTGAGACCGATCACGTCCGAAACAGTCGGTGGGTGTCGGGAGAACCCGCCCGCTACGATCGATCCATATGAAGGTGGCGATCGTCCATGATTGGCTCACCGGGATGCGGGGCGGCGAGCGCTGTCTGGAGGCGTTCTGCGAGCTGTTCCCCGATGCCGATCTCTACACCCTGCTGCACATCAAGGGGACGGTGTCGCCCACGATCGAGCGTCACCGGATTACAACTAGTTTCGTGCAATCCTTCCCATTGGCCGCGCGATACTATCGGTATTATTTGCCCGTCTTTCCTTTTGCGATCGAGCGCTTTCGGCTGCCGTCGTACGATCTGGTTTTAAGCTCGAGCCATTGTGTGGCGAAGGGCATCCGCCCGCCGGCGGGAGGGAAACATCTTTGCTACATCCATTCGCCCATGCGGTACGTGTGGGATCAGTTCGACAACTATGCCCGCGGCGGGCGATCGGGCGTCGTGGCGAGATTGGGCATGGAGCTGTTCCGAAAGCGTTTGCAGGCCTGGGATGTGGCCTCCGCCGCGCGAGTGGATCAGTTTGTGGCCAATTCCCACAATATCGCCGGGAAGGTGCAACGGTATTACAACCGGCCGGCGGCTGTGCTGCATCCACCGGTCGATTGGGAGTCATTTCAAGCCGCGGAACAGTCAGAAGACTTCTATTTGATGGTCACGGCCTTTGCTCCGTACAAACGGGTTGATCTGGCTATCCAGGCGTGTAATGTTATGAAACGACGCCTGAAGATCATCGGCAAGGGGCAAGAGGAGGCGCGGTTGCGCAAGCTCGCCGGCCCGACGGTTGAATTTCTGGGCTGGCAGCCGGACGATGTGGTGAGGGATCACTATGCCCGCTGTCGGGCGTTGCTCTTTCCAGGCGAGGAAGATTTTGGTATCGTCCCATTGGAAGCGATGGCCTGCGGTAAGCCTGTGCTTGCCTTCGGCCGCGGAGGAGCGTTGGAGACCGTGGTGCCGTTGCCGGGTGCCGGATCCGCCGAGGGCGGACCTGGGCAAGGGGGCTCCGGTTCTGTGACCAGTGCGGGGAAGGTTGCCACGGGAGTGTTTTTCTTCACTCAGGCGGTGGAATCCGTTGTCGACGCGATGGAGTGTTTCGAGCGTCGCCGGACAGAATTCGATCCGCATGCCATTCGTGACCACGTGGCGGCATTCGACCGGCGGCTTTTCAAGGAGCGCGTGAAAGCCTTCGCGATGGGGGCGCTGACCGGTACGGCTTCATAGAGGGAGCATGCTCAAACGCCACTCCCAATTTCTCAAGAGTCTGCTGTTCTGTATCGATCTCGGGCTGATCTGCGCCTGCTGGGTGGGAGCCTACTACCTTCGTTTTTCAGAGATCGTGGAGCCGGCCACCAAGGGCATTCCTCCGCTCCGGATCTATCTGCTGTTGCTGGTGCCGATCATCGCAGTCTGGGGCATGTCGTTCCAGGCCTTCGATCTCTACCGCCCGCGACGGATGGGCACGCGGCTGTCGGAGTTTCTCGACGTGGCGAAAGCCAATACCCTGTCCGTGCTGATCCTGGTCGCGTTGACGTTTTTCTTCCGGCAGTACGAATATTCCCGACTGGTGTTGCTCTATTTCTGGCTGTTGAACCTCATCACCCTGGGCTTTTCGCGGGTGCTGTTTCGGGAGGCGCTTCGGTTCCTGCGTCGGCACGGATACAATCAACGCCATGCGCTGGTCATCGGCACCAGCCGGCTGGGACGCCGGGTGGTGGATGCGCTCGCTCAGCATCCGGAACTGGGGGTGAAAGTGCATGGGTTCTTGAGCGCCGATTCGCGGAAGGTGGGGGAGCGGATCAACGGGGTGCCGGTGATCGGGCGGTATGACGACCTGGAGGAACGTGTTCAGTCAGGTGTCGATATCGTCTTTGTCTGCCTGCCTCCGGAGGACGAGCAGTGGGCTGAAAAAATGTTTGCTTGTTTGGCCACGACGATGGTCGAAGTGAAGGCCTTGCCTGCGATGTGCGAATTTGTGAGCCTGCGCGCGGAGGCCGAGATGTTCGAGGGCCTTCCGCTCATCACGTTGCAGGGATCGCCGTTGTACGGTTGGAATCTGGTCATCAAACGGGTGTTGGATGTGGTCGGCGCATCGGCCGCATTGGTTGTATTCTCCCCGGTGTTATGCGCAATCGCGGTCTTGGTGAAACTGACTTCGCCCGGTCCGGTCTTTTTCCGTCAACTCCGCATGGGATTGGACGGGCAGGCGTTCGAAATGCTGAAATTCCGTTCCATGAAGCTCAATGCGGAGTCGGAAACCGGCCCGGTCTGGACGCAACCCAATGACGATCGCCGGACGCCGATCGGCGCGTTTTTACGCCGAACCAGCTTGGATGAGTTGCCGCAATTCTGGAACGTGCTGCGAGGGGAAATGAGCATCGTCGGTCCCAGGCCCGAACGGCCCGAGTTCATCGCCCGGTTTCGGGAAACGCTGCCGCAGTACATGTTGCGGCACAAGATGAAAGCCGGGATCACCGGGTGGGCGCAGATCAACGGCTGGCGGGGTAACACGTCGCTGGAACGGCGGATCGAGCACGACCTCTACTACATTGAACACTGGTCGATCTGGTTCGACATCAAGATCATGCTCCTCACAGCTTGGCGAGGGTTTATCCACCGGCATGCCTATTGATGTTTCGTGCCGCCGTCCCGAACCGGCTGCTTCCGTTCGGACCTGTCTTGTAGCGCGTCGGATACTCGACATGCCCGAGTTTTCTTGAGTTTCAGGCGATGGCTTGCTAACATCGCCCTCAGCTGAAAGCCATTGCATGCCTAGGACAACACGCCGCACAAAATCTCCAGCGAAGCCTCGTTTCTCCTTACAAGGGACTCTCCGGGGGATCCGGTTATTCGCGACGGATGTGGATGGAGTCTTGACCGATGCGGGCATGTACTATTCCGAGTCCGGCGACGAATGGAAAAAATTCAACACGCGTGACGGGATGGGAATCAAACTCCTGCAGAAGGCGGGCATTGTGACGGCGATCATCACGCAAGAGTCGACCAAGATCGTGATGCGCCGCGCGCAAAAGCTGACGATTCCCGAAGTGCACCAGGGCGTGTATGACAAGCTCGCCGTGCTCAAGGAGCTGATTGCACGGCATGGCTTCTCGATGGATCAGGTGGCCTACATCGGTGATGACGTGAACGATCTCCAGGCCCTGGGCGCAGTCGGGTTTTCAGCCGCCCCGTCCGACGGAATGCCTCCGGTGCTGAAGACGGTTCGATATGTGTGCAAGAAAAAGGGCGGAGAGGGCGCCGTGCGGGAAGTGGCCGATCTCATTCTGGCGGCTCGGCAGCCACGCTGAGCTATTCACCATCACGCTATGTCGAAGATGAAGGGCGCTCCATGGATATGACGGAACATCTCTATCCGGTTATTCTAGCCGGCGGCAGCGGAACGCGGTTCTGGCCGCTCAGCCGTCATCTCTATCCGAAGCAATTGCTACGGATCATCGGCGATGAAACGCTTATTCAGCAGACGATGCGGCGCGTCCTCTCCTGTGCGAAGCCCGAGCAGGTCATCATCTCGACCAATCCGGGCCAGGCGGATTCGATTCGGGTGCAATTGGGAGAGTGGAAGTCCGCGTTGAAAAATAACTACGTGGTCGAGCCGGTCGGTCGCAATACGGCCCCCGCCATTGCGCTGGTGGCGGCCGAGCTTCTGCTGCGCGATCCTCATGCGATGATGCTGGTCTTGCCTGCGGATCATGTCGTGACCGGTGAGAAGGCGTTCAAGGCGGCGGTGGCGCTGGGTGTCCAGCTGGCCGAGCAAGGACATCTGGTGACGTTCGGGATCAAGCCGACCAGACCGGAAACGGGGTATGGGTATATTCAGCCCAACCGGCGGAAGTCTCTGGCCAAGAAGGGACGGCTGACGGGCCATCCGGTCGCGCGATTTGTCGAGAAGCCGAACCGGACCAAGGCGGCACAGTACTTGAAGAACGGTCACTTCTATTGGAACAGCGGGATGTTTCTCTGGAAGGCCGCCACTATTCTCGAAGAAATTCAGCAGCACCAGCCGCAACTGGCCAAGGCGATTCAGCGGGTCCATGCTCTCATGGCCTCGGGTGCTGAGCCGGGGCTGGTCGAGGCAGCCTATAAGAAAGTGCCCTCGGTGTCGATCGATAACGGGGTCATGGAACAGTCGGCCAATGCAGCGATGATTCCCGTCGGATTCGGATGGTCGGACGTGGGCAATTGGAGCAGCCTCGAAGAGGTCGCGCCACGCGACAAGTCCGGGAACGTCGTCAGCGGGCGCGTCATCGATATGGACAGCACCAATTCCGTGCTGTACGCCGATCGCCGGGTCGTCGCGACCATCGGGCTTTCCGACATGGTGGTGGTCGATACGCCGGATGCGACGTTGATCTGTCCGAAGTCGCGCTCACAAGATGTGAAGCAGATGGTTGAGATCCTTAAACAGCAGGGAGCTCCTGAACACTTGGAGCACTTGACCGTGTTTCGTCCGTGGGGATCCTACACGGTCTTGGAAGAAGGACCTGGATATAAGGTCAAGCGGGTGACGGTGAATCCCGGAGGGCGCCTGTCGCTGCAACTCCATCATAAGCGCAGTGAGCACTGGGTCGTCATCGCCGGGACTGCGCGGGTCACGAGGGGAGACGAGCTCCTGGATCTGCGGGTAGGGCAGAGCACAGCCATCCCGGTCGAGACGCCTCATCGCCTTGAAAATCTCGGCTCGGAGACGTTGCATATCATCGAAGTTCAGAACGGCCCCTACCTCGGGGAGGATGACATCGTGCGTTTTCAGGACGCCTACGGCCGAACCTCCGTACGGTGACGGGTGACTGGAAAATTGGTGACGTACGTGCCGTGAAGAATCGTCAGATCACCACATCGAACCTCGGACTCGGAGTAATGCATGGCACTGTTTCGTGAATATGATTTGAGGGGCGTTGTCGGAGAAGAACTCACGGAAGCCATCGCCGAGCAGGTGGGGCGTGCCTACGCCACCATGGCACGGGAACAGGGCGCCTCGCGAATCAGCCTCGGCCGGGACGGGCGATTGAGTTCGCCCGGCTTGCAGCAGGCCCTGCTGCGTGGCCTGCTGGCAGGCGGCCTTGATGTGGTCGACTTGGGGCTGTGCGCCTCGCCGCTCCTGTACTTCTCATTGTTCACCTTGCCGGTGGACGGCGGCATCATGATCACCGGCAGCCACAATGCCGCTGAATACAACGGCTTTAAGATCTGCATCGGGAAAGAAGCGATTCACGGAGAGGAGATTCAGCGATTGCGGCGGGTCATGGAGGCCGGTCAAGTTACCACCGGTTCAGGACGACTCTCCTCTCATCCCATCATCCCGGACTACTTGGAGCATCTCAAAACGAATTTTTCCGGCGTGCGGGCGGACCATCTCCATGTCGTGATCGATTGCGGTAATGGCGCGGCTTCGTTGGTGGCCAAGCAGGCCCTTGAGCAGATGGGGTGTCGCGTGACCGGCCTCTATGACGAGTTGGACGGGCGATTCCCCAACCACCATCCTGATCCCACCGTCGTGGAAAATCTGCAGGATCTGATCGCGACGGTGCGGGAGAAAAAGGCGGATGTCGGCATCGGCTACGACGGCGATGCCGATCGGATCGGCGCGATCGACGAGCGGGGAGAGATTCTTTGGGGTGATCGCCTCATGATTGTCTATGCACGGGATATCCTGACCCAGCGCCCGGGCACCACCTTTATCTCCGAGGTCAAGGCTTCGCAATGCCTGTACGACGATATTGCCGCCAAGGGCGGGCGTCCCATCATGTGGAAGACCGGTCATTCCCTGATGAAGGCCAAGCTGAAAGCCGAGTCCGCGGTCCTGGCCGGTGAAATGTCGGGCCATATGTTTTTTGCCGATCGGTATTTCGGTTTCGATGATGCGATCTATGCGTCCTGCCGGTTGGTTGAGATTCTGGCCAAGACCAAGCGGTCGCTCTCCAGTTTGGTCGCCGACCTTCCCCAGACCACGGTGACGCCGGAGATCCGGGTCGACTGCCCGGATACGCTGAAGTTTCAACTGGTCGATCAGGTGCGCACGCAATTGGCCGCCTATCTCGCTGAGGGCCAGCCCGTCGGTGCGTCGAATCTTCGCATGCGCGAGTTGGTGACGATCGACGGGGTGCGCGCGATTTTCGAAGACGGGTGGGGCTTGATTCGAGCCTCCAATACCCAGCCTGCGTTGGTGCTCCGCTTTGAGGCCCCGTCGCCGGCCCGGCTGGATGTGATTCGCGCGACGATTGAAACCGAGCTCGCGCAGGCACGACGTGTGCTGTCGACGTAGCGTGTCCCGCTATTCTGCCTCCCTCCGTCTCAGCCTGTTCCTGGCCGTCACGATCCTGGCGACAGTCGTTGCCTCTGCCCCGTTGCTCTCTTATGCAACACCGGACGGGCAGATCCTCACTCCTGCCGCGTTGCCCTTTGCAAACGGCGAGCGATTGTCCTACGACGTGACCTGGTTGGGCATGCGCGCGGGAATCGCGACCATGATCGTTCAGGAGGGCCCGGTCGAGGGGCCCCGGCCGCAGCTCACTTTTGCCATGACGGCTCGATCGAGCCCGACCGTTACCAAGTTTTATCCCGTCGATAACCGCGGGGTATCCGTGGTCGATCGCGAATCCTTCCTGCCCCGGCACATGACGTTTGCCAGGAGGGAGGGCAAGCGGTTCAACGATTTCGACTATACGTTCCGGCATACCGAAGGGCTGGTTACTGCCGTCAAAGACGGGAAAAGCGACGAATTGCCGATCCCTTCCGATGCGCAGGACGCCATGTCGTGCCTGTATTATGTGCGCAAGGTGCTGCCCTTCGTGCCGGGGGCCTCGCTGGCAATGACGGTGCATCACGACAAGAAGAACTACAAGATGGACGTGCGGGTCGAAGCCCTTGAAACAGTGGAGGGGGCGTGGGGAAAGCGGCAGACGGCCCGGGTGGTGGTCATCATGCCGTTTCAGGGCATTTTCCTGAACGAGGGCAATATTCGCGTCTGGTTCACGAACGATGAGCATCGGGTGCCCGTCAGAATGAAGGCCAAGGTCGTGGTAGGGTCGATTGTGGCCGAATTGACCGACGGGTACCGACCGACCTCACAACCGTAACCTGCCTGCCTTGGTTTGCTCGTCCGGACGGAAACCGCTATAATCACGCCGAGTTCGTGGGGAGGGCTTCGGCTCTGTCCGAAGCCCTCTTCATTTCGACCGGTCGTCGTTCAGTTCACGAGGAACCCTGAGCATGGCGAAATTTCCCATTACATTAAGCCGCTTTATTATCGAACAACAGGCCGCGCATCCCGAAGCGACCGGAGAATTCTCTGTCCTGCTGACCCAAATCGGCCTCGTCGGAAAAATGATTGCGCATGACTTGCGCAGAGCCGGATTGAACAAGATCCTTGGCACCACCGGGGAGACCAATATTCAAGGTGAGGTGGTCAAGAAGCTCGATCAGATTGCCAATGATACCTTTGTTCGCGTGTTCGAGCACAGCGGTCTGGTGTGTGTCTTGGCGTCTGAAGAGATGGAAAAACCTCTGAAAATGGTTCATGAAGGAGCCAAGTACATGCTCTTGGTCGATCCGCTGGACGGATCCTCCAATACCGATGTCAATATGCCATTGGGAGCCATTTTCTCCATCCGCAGATCGCAGCTGGGGCAGCGACAGTCTGTGGAGGACGAGTTGCTTCAACGGGGGACCGAGCAAATCGCCGCAGGGTACGTGTTGTATGGGGCGAGCACCATGCTCGTGTTTACGGTCGGCCAGGGCGTGCATGGCTTCACCCTTGAGCCGTCCATCGGTGAATATCTTCTGTCCAACGAGAACATTCGAATTCCCTCAAGGGGCAAGGTCTATTCGGTCAATGAGGGCAACTACCATCGTTGGCCTGCCGGTACACAGAAATATCTCGATTCGCTGAAAGTGCAGGACAAGGCGACCGGGCGTCCCTATAGCGGACGATATAGCGGGTGTCTGGTCGCGGATGTTCATCGCATACTCCTGGGTGGCGGCATCTATTTGTATCCGGGTGAGACTGCCAAGCCGGAAGGAAAACTGCGATTGATGTATGAGGGAAATCCGCTTGCGATGGTCGTGGAACAGGCTGGAGGAAAAGCGACGACGGGGACGATGCGCATTCTCGACGTTGAACCGAAAGCCCTCCATCAGAGGGTGCCATTGATCATCGGGAGTGCCGAGGATGTCGCTCAGGCGGAAGCCTATATTCAAGGACGTGCGTAACGACTCATGTGACTGAGGTTTGTTGGGAGGATGATTATGAGCAATCGGGTTCAAGAAATTCTGAGCTGGTACGAGAGTGACAATGCCGGAACGAAGACGAACATTGCGCGGCTGCTGAATCACGGCAAGCTGGCGGGCACGGGGAAATTGGTGATCCTGCCGGTGGATCAGGGGTTCGAACATGGTCCGGCCAGAAGTTTTGCGCCCAATGCCGGCGGCTATAATCCGCATTACCATTTCCAGCTGGGGCTCGATGCCGGGTGCAACGCCTACGCGGCTCCACTCGGATTCATCGAGGCCGGTGCCGGCTATTTCGCCGGGCAAATACCACTCATCCTCAAGCTCAACAGCCACGATACGCTCCATGACGAGAAGGATCCGATGCCGTCTGTGACGGGCAGCGTGCGAGATGCCTTGCGATTGGGTTGTTCGGCGGTGGGATTCACGATTTATCCGGGCTCGTCCCACTGCAATGCGATGTATGAACAGTTGCGCGCGATTGCGGAAGAAGCCAAGAGTTGCGGGCTGGCCGTCGTGGTCTGGTCGTACCCGCGCGGGTCAGGATTGAGCAAGGAAGGCGAGACGGCGTTGGACGTCGTGGCTTATGCCGCCCAGATTGCGGCGCAGTTGGGCGCCCATATCATCAAGGTCAAATTGCCCACGGCCCATCTGGAGCAGGCGGCTGCCAAGAAGGTCTATGAAGCTGAAAAGGTGCCGATCTCGACCTTGGCGGAACGGGTCAAACATATCGTGCAAAGTTCGTTCGACGGGCGCCGGATCGTCATCTTCTCCGGCGGCGCGAAGAGCGACGAAAAGACGGTGTTCGAGGAAGTCCGTGCAATTCGTGATGGCGGGGGATTCGGTTCCATCATCGGCCGGAATTCCTTCCAACGTCCCAAAGCCGAGGCCGTCAAGTTCTTGAACACCATCATGGGACTGTATGCGGGAGAGAAGCCCTAACCGGCGCCTCCGTCCGCACGGATCACAATGAACGACTTTCAGATCCCAACGGAGCAGCAGCCTCCGAGGCGGTCCTGGATATTTCCCGCACTGCTCTTGATCGCGGGGGTATTGATCGGGGTCATTCTGACCTCCGATCTCGGCTGGTTGCCGACCGGACATGCGGTTCCGGAACCGGTTCCTCCTCCGGTCGCAACCCCGGTCTCCACGGCGGTGCAGCCCACGCTGCCCGGCGCGGGTGGGCAGAGTTTCGTCGATGTCGCCAAAGTCGTGAAGCCGGCCGTCGTGAACATTTTTGCGACACGGAATGGATCCAGCGAGGAGGGGAAGGGCACCCCGTTTGAGGATCCATTTTTTAGACGATTTTTCGGCGAAGAATGGATGAAGCGGTTCGAGGCGCCGAAGGAACGCAAGGAACGAGGGTTGGGGTCTGGCGTCATCGTCGATCCGAACGGTCTCATAATCACCAACAATCATGTGGTGAGCAAGGCTGACGAGATCAAGGTCTTCCTCTCCGACAAGCGTGAGTTCAAGGCCAAGCTGGTCGGCACGGATGCCAAGACCGACGTTGCCGTGCTGAAGATCGAGGCCGGTGGATTGCCGACCGTCGCCTGGGCCGATTCCGACAAGCTGGAGGTGGGTGAGTTTGTGCTGGCAGTGGGCAATCCGTTCGGGTTGACGCAGACGGTGACGCTGGGGATCGTCAGCGCCCTTGGTCGCGCGGCCGGCATCGCCGAATATGAAGACTTCATTCAGACCGATGCGGCGATCAACCCGGGGAACTCCGGCGGCGCTCTGGTGAATGTGCGCGGTGAACTGGTCGGTATCAATACAGCGATCTATAGCCAGAGCGGCGGGAACATGGGAATCGGCTTTGCCGTTCCGAGCAACATGGCTCATTCCATCATGGAGCAGCTGGTCCAGCATGGCAAAGTCGTGCGCGGCTGGTTGGGTGTCTCGATCCAGGAGTTGACGCCAGAATTATCTTCGCAGTTCGGCGTGCCGAAAGACGTGAAGGGTGTCCTCGTCAGCGACATCATGGACGACAGTCCGGCGAAGAAGGCAGGTTTTGAGCGCGGCGATGTGATCGTCGAATACGATGGGAAACCGATGGATTCTCCGGCTCACTTGCGGAATGCCGTGGCTCAGACGGTAGTGGGGAAGAAGGTGACGGTCAAGCTCATCCGCGAAAA
>Ga0209170_1000117_pt1 | contig 40772 bp, 26 predicted proteins | sample KloWWTKNB14_bulk_FD_187178 | JGI IMG/M metagenome (GOLD analysis project Ga0209170, IMG submission 187178) | Active sludge microbial communities from Klosterneuburg, Austria, studying microevolution and ecology of nitrifiers - Klosterneuburg... | ecosystem: Engineered > WWTP > Aerobic digester >...
TGAACGTATAGGGCTGCTCCAGCGTGCCCGGCGATTCGAGAATGTTCCCGTAGGAGTCATATGAATACGACTTCGCAGTTGCACCAGCAGCATCGGAGAGATCTGTCACGGAACCCAGCCCATCTTGATGATAGAAGAACGTGCTGGCACCCTTCGTGACCGCAATCGGTTCGTCAATGCCGGGCCCGTGGGTGTACCGGGCTTGCAGCAGGTTGTTCCCATCATACTCCAGCAAAATATCCTCGCCGTCGTAGATGTAGCGCTTCGTCTGGCCGTTGGCGACCTTCTCAATCCGACGGCCCAAGCCATCGTACCGATAGTTGGACGTGAATGCCGGCGTCGGATTGCCGGCCACGAAGTCTTCGACTTTCACCAGTCGGTTTTCTGCATCGTACGTGTACTGCGTGTAGTTCCCTGTCGCGAGCAGCGTCTTCCGAGTGAGATTCCCGTTGTCGTCATATTGATACGCATGTGTCGTATCCGCCGTGAGCTGGTTCCCCGCGTTGACGGTGCTGTTGTTCGTCGTGCGATTGCCCACCGGATCGTATGCAAAGCTCTGCGGCGTCGCTAACATGGGATGGGAGGCGCTCGTCAAGCGATCGAGGTTGTCGTAGCCGAACGTCTGACTTCCCCTCCGGTCCGTCAGACTCGTGCGATTCCCCACCCCGTTGTAGAGATAGTCGGCTTTGTTAATCTGCGTGCTGCTGGCCGTGAGTTGATGCAGGATGTTGGTGACCTGCGACGCCGGATCATAGCTGTAGGTCGTCTGCGTCCCATTCGACAGGGTCGTGGCGATCCGGCGCGAGAGCGCGTCATAGACATAACTTGCCACGGGCTGCTCTTGCGTCCGGGGCGCTTGGAGCTCGGCCACCGTCCAGGCCCGATCCGCCATGGTGATCTCATCGAGCTGACCGGTGAATGGGTTGGTACCACAGCCGCCGGTGCCGATGCGCAGGCCGCCCGCCGGCAGGCTCGTCAAGAGCGGCGGCCCGTTGAGAAAATTCCAAAAGCCTTCCAGCTGGCCGTCGCGATAGAGCCGGAGTTCGGTGCCATTGCGGACCACCCCGAGCCGATGCCATTGCCCATCATTGACCCGCTGCGTCGTCGCCACGCTGACGCTCACCAACGTCGTCCCCGCCCCCGCGTCCGGTCCGGCCACGGCAACGCTGGCCGTGCCGTTCGGTTGGAGCTGCAGCTCCCAGGAGGCCGCGTTGGCCGGAGACGTGACGGTACAGGTCAGCCGGTCGCTCATGATGGTCTCGCGGCGCGTCGAGGTGGTCTTGATCCACAGATCCACCGTGGCCTGAAACCCGAATCGACCCACCGTGCTGGTGAAGCCGATCTCGTCGTCCACCCCGTCGAACTGAAAGGCCTGTCCGGCCAAGCCGGCCGCGACGCCATCCCGTTGCGCAAGATCCCGGAGTTGGTCCCTTGGGCATCGGCCGCCGTGCCATCGCCTGTCCACCAGGCTACCAAGCTCGCCGTCGGCGGCGGCAGGGTTACGCCATCGCCCAATCCGGTCAAGCGATTCAGCCCGTCATAGTGATAGCTGGTTGTCTTGATCCCGTCGGCCAGGGTCAGCCGATTGCCGTTCGCATCATAGGCATAGCCGAGGGAGACCGTCGGTTGATGGGGCGAACCGGCGGTGGTGACGTTGAGCAACCGATTGGCCAGGTCGTAGGTCATGGCCAGTACGCTATCCGGATCGGTCACGTTGGTCAAGTTGCCGGCGAGATCATAGAGGTAGCTCGTCACCTGGCTGCCCGGCAGGGTCTTACTGAGCAATTGGTTCACGGCATCGTAGGCGAAGCTGATGGTCTCGTTCTTGGGCGTGATTCGCGTGAGCAAGTTATCATTGCCGTCATAGGTGTACCGCTCGATCTTGCCAAGGGGATCGGTGGTGCTGAGGAGCCGGTTCCGGCTGTCGTAGGCAAAGGTGGTGGTCTGATTCTTGGCGTCCTTCACCGTGAGCAGATTGCCGTTGCCGTAAGTCCATACTCATGCCTGACCCCATTTTTCCTCCGGGTGGCGAGCAACGTCTTCCGCGTGTGATTCCCGTTGTCGTCGTACTGATACGCATGCGTCGCCTCGGCGGTGAGTTGGTTGCCCGCGTTGACGACGCTGCCGCCGGTGGTGCGATTGCCCACCGCATCGTAGGCGAACGCTTGCGGCGTTCCTAACAGCGGATGGCTGGCGGAGGTCAATCGATCCAGCGTGTCGTAGCCAAACGTTTGGGCGCCTCTCCTGTCCGTCAGTTGAGTGCGATTCCCCACCCCGTTGTACAGATAATCCGCCTCGTTGATTTGGCTATTCGTCGCGGTGAGCTGATGGAGGATGGTGGTGACCTGTGAAGCCGGATCATACCTGAAGCCCTCGGCAAGTCCGCCATAGGTTAAGGTCAGGTCCTGATCTGCACGTCGTCGTGGCGAAGAAGAGAGACTAGCAGGCATGGGATGGGATTCTAGCAGCAACGGAGATGTTTACAAACGTGAAGACGGTGCGCCCTGCTTTCACGCCAGCCCACCGTCGAGCGTGGTACACGGTTAAGCAATGAACCCATTCGCTCTTCCATGACGGTTCTTCTCATTCCCGTGACGAACTCTGCGGTTTGGGGCGCCGTCGCTTCTTCGTCGGCTTATCATGCAGTATTTCCATGCTCAATTTCGCCCAGTCTCTGACTTCTTGATCCTTGTCGTTAGTCAATTTATGCAACGCTGCTTTGACCTCTTGAGAAGGTGTCATGGCACCCAGAGCGAACGCAACGCAGGTTCTCACCTCCGAGCTAGAGTCTCCGGCACCTTTTATCAATTCGTTACTTGCTTCTGATGCTCCAAGATGTCCCAAGGCGGCAGCGGCGGCGGCTCTAACTTCATGGGAAGCATCATTTGCTAACAAGTAAATCGCAATTGGAATCGAATTTTTGCGAAACGGCCGCCTCGGAGTGCCCAGTTGCCCCAATAAAAAGACGCCTATCTCTCGAAGATAACCCTCCTGGCATTGACATAATTCTGCTCCCTTCTCATAAACTGCTTGAGTTCCACGAAGGTGCAGTTGCTTCGCTGCTGAGGTTCTAACAATAGCGTCCTCATCGCAGAGCAGCGCGCACAGCTTTTTGGTGCTGTATTTTATCAGCGCCTTCCACAGGATTAATCTAAGCGTTGAGTCCGAGGCGTCCTTGTCATCTATCATCGGGTTACCTCGGCCTGCCTCCCTTAGAGAAACGCGATCCTCTGCACCCCCACTTCTTCGCCTGACGCTTAATTCTTTCTGGTGAATACTTTCCAGCCTTAGCCTGATCCTCTAACCAACTACAACGATCTGAGATTGGACAGTTTCTTAGGCGCGCGTCGCTCTGAGCCTTTGCCCAATCTGCTTCAATTTCTGTATCCCCCACATTTCCAACTGAAGACATTTGAAGGAGCAAATCCTCGACAGTGCTACCAATAGCAGCACCGATCGCTGCACCCGCTATAGCTCCAAGCGCAGCACCAGCATTTAAACCAGCTGCAGCACCTCCAATTGTTCCACCACCGGGGAGCGCTAAGGTTCCGCCAGCAGCGCCAACACCTCCGAGAAACGCCCCCCCAGCAACGGCGCCGACTGCGGTCCCTATGGCCGCCCCCCCTGCAGCGCCCGTGGGACCCAAGCCATTAGGATCGAAATAGGTGCTTGGATTGTTATACACATACCGGTACACATTGATGTCCCCACCAGCAAACCCAATTGGATCTTCTTGCAAAAACCTTCCGGTAGTCGGGTCATAATAACGCGCACGCAAGTAGTACAACCCGCTCTCCGTATCGAATTCTCGTCCCGTATAGCTGTAGAGCTGGTCCGGCGTGCCGGGACTCTCTAAAACATTTCCGTACGAATCATAGGCATAACTTTTTGTGGTGACGCCTGCTGAATCCGTCAAGTCCGTGACTGAACCGAGGCCGTCTTGATGATAGAAGAACGTGTCGGCTCCCTTCGTCACCGCAATCGGCTCACCAATCCCAGGTCCATGGGTATATCTCGCCTGAAGCACATTGCTGCCATCGTACTCCAGCAGGATATCTTCGCCATCATAGATGTAGCGCTTCGTCTGGCCGTTGGCGACTTTCTCAATCCGACGGCCAAGCCCATCATACCGGTACGTGCTCGTGAACGCGGGCGTGGAATTGCCCGCCACAAAGTCTTCCACCTTCGTCAGCCGATTCTCGGCATCATACGTGTACTGCGTGTAGTTGCCGGTGGCGAGGAGCGTCTTGCGCGTCAGGTTGCCGTTGTCGTCGTATTGGTAGCTACGCGTCGCATCGGCGGTGAGCTGATTCCCGGCATTCGTCGTATTCCCTGCCGTCGTGCGATTGCCCACCGCATCGTAGGCGAAGCTCTGCGGCGTCCCCGGCAACGGATGGCTCGCACTCGTGAGCCGGTCCAGAGAGTCGTAGCCAAAGGTCTGGCTGCCACGGCGATCCGTCAGGCTCGTTCGATTCCCCACGCCGTTGTAGAGATAGTCGGCTTTGTTGATCGGCGTGCTGCTGGCGGTGAGCTGGTGGAGAATGTTCGTCACCTGCGACGCGGGATCATAGCGTAACCTCATTGCGAGTTCGTCGCAGGTTAAGGTGGCCTTGAAATTCTCAGTTTGGGGAAGGGCAATCATCTGGATACCAGGTGCACCCCGTGCTAGGAATCTCACGAGCAGTTTCTTTATCTATTTCCGAAATTTCACCAGTAGTGAACTCTGGAATATCCTCCGGTTTATTGAGGAGGATGGAACGCAACTCTTCTTTAAGCTCTTGTACGGCAACAGCCGTGGCCCGATCTCTATCAATACCTTTGGCTGCTCTAATCGCCACGAATCCCAGTCTTCTGCATGTTCCATCAAGGTTGGCCCAACAGTTTCTACCTTCGATAAGAACCTTAAAGATCTTCATCGTTATCACAGACGGATATTGATGCAGCCATTAGTCCTCCACTTCACATTTGTCGCAAGCTGGAATGATCATGTCATCTTCTCGGCCAGCTGTGGCCGATGCATCAAATGGATCAATCAGACTCCCTATCGCAGCTGCGGCTCCAGACCAGAAAGTATGTCCTGAACGGCCAGGCGTTTGAAAGTGCGGGCGGCCCCTAGCCCCTCCTCCAAAATCATGTCCTGAATGCTTCACGATGGTGCTACCATTACTTGCACCGTTTTCAACCTGATGTGCTTTCTGCCGGGTGCCATTGACCAAAACGTTTTCTCCTTGTTTGCGGGCCTGACGCATCTCCTCATCGGAGAATAATGCCTTTACTTTCTTCATGCACTTGTCCCCCAGCTTCACAATCCATCCAACAGGCGATAGACCGCTAGGGTCGATGAGATTCAGAGGATCATTGTTCACATAAGAATACAGGTTCACACCGGCAGCAATTCCGAATGGATCTGCTTGCAAGAACCGTCCTGTCATTGGATCGTAGTTTCTCGCTCTGTAGTAATACAACCCACTTTCCGCATCGAACTCCCGGCCCGTGTACGTGAAGGGCTGCTCCACGGTGCCCGGGCTATCTAAGATATTCCCATACGCATCATAGGCGTAGCTCTTGGCTGTTACTCCGGCACTGTCAGTCAAATCCGTGACTGAACCCAACGCATCCTGATGATAGAAGAACGTGCTCCCTGCTTTCGTGACCGCAATCGGCTCATCGATGCCTGGGCCGTGGTTGTAACGGGCTTGCAACACGTTACTGCCGTCGTACTCCAGCAGAATATCGTCCCCATCGTAGATATACCGCTTCGTCTGGCCATTGGCGATTTTCTCGATACGTCGGCCTAATCCGTCATACCGATACGTGCTCGTGAACGCGGGCGTGGCATTCCCTGCGGCGAAGTCTTCCACCTTGGTCAACCGATTCTCGGCATCATACGTGTACTGCGTGTAGTTGCCGGTGGCGAGCAGGGTTTTCCGCGTGAGGTTCCCATTGTCGTCGTACTGATACGCATGCGTCGCATCCGCCGTGAGCTGGTTCCCCGCGTTGACGGTGCTGTTGTTCGTCGTGCGATTGCCCACCGGATCGTACGCGAAGCTCTGCGGCGTCGCGAGGAGCGGATGGCTGGCACTCGTCAACCGATCCAGCGGATCGTAGCCGAAGGTCTGCGGGCCTCTTCTGTCCGTCAGACTCGTTCGATTCCCCACGCCGTTGTACAGGTAATCGGCTTTATTGATCTGGCTGCTGCTGGCGGTGAGCTGATGCAGGATCTGGGTGACCTGTGAAGCCGGATCATAGCTGTAGGTCGTCTGCGTCCCATTCGACAGGGTCGTGGCGATCCGGCGCGAGAGCGCGTCATAGACATAACTTGCCACGGGCTGCTCTTGCGTCCGGGGCGCTTGGAGCTCGGCCACCGTCCAGGCCCGATCCGCCATGGTGATCTCATCGAGCTGACCGGTGAACGGACTGGTCCCACAGCCCCCGCTGCCGATGCGCAGGCCGCCCGCCGGCAGGCTCGTCAAGAGCGGCGGCCCGTTGAGAAAGTTCCAAAAGCCTTCCAGCTGGCCGTCGCGATAGAGCCGGAGTTCGGTGCCATTGCGGACCACCCCGAGCCGATGCCACTGTCCATCGTTGACCCGCTGCGTCGTCGCCACGCCGCCGCTCACGAACGTCGTCCCCGCCCCCGCGTCGGGTCCGGCCACGGCAACGCTGGCCGTGCCGTTCGGTTGCAGCTGCAGCTCCCAGGAGGCCGCGTTGGCCGGAGACGTGACGGTACAGGTCAGCCGGTCGCTCATGATGGTCTCGCGACGCGTCGAGGTGGTCTTGATCCACAGATCCACCGTGGCCTGAAACCCGAATCGACCCACCGTGCTGGTGAAGCCGATCTCGTCGTCCACCCCGTCGAACTGAAAGGCTTGGCCCGCCAAGCCTGCCGCGAACGCCACCCCGTTGCGCAAGATCCCGGAGTTGGTCCCTTGGGCATCGGCCGCCGTGCCGTCGCCTGTCCACCAGGCTACCAAGCTCGCCGTCGGCGGCGGCAGGGTTACGCCATCGCCCAATCCGGTCAAGCGATTCAGCCCGTCATAGTGATAGCTGGTTGTCTTGATCCCGTCGGCCAGGGTCAGCCGATTGCCGTTCGCATCATAGGCATAGCCGAGGGAGACCGTCGGTTGATGGGGCGAACCGGCGGTGGTGACGTTGAGCAACCGATTGGCCAGGTCGTAGGTCATGGCCAGTACGCTATCCGGATCGGTCACGTTGGTCAAGTTGCCGGCGAGATCATAGAGGTAGCTCGTCACCTGGCTGCCCGGCAGGGTCTTACTGAGCAATTGGTTCACGGCATCGTAGGCGAAGCTGATGGTCTCGTTCTTGGGCGTGATTCGCGTGAGCAGATTGTCGTTCCCGTCATAGGTATACCGCTCGATCTTGCCAAGGGGATCGGTGGTGCTGAGGAGCCGGTTCCGGCTATCGTAGGCAAAGGTGGTCATCTGGTTCTTCGCATCCGTGACGGTCAGCAGATTGCCGGTGCCGTCGTAGGCATAGGCCGTGACACCCGTGTTGGGATCGGTGACCTGGGTGAGCCGGTTCTTGGCATCGTACACGAACGTCGTGATGCGGTTCAGCGCATCTTTCGAGGTCGCGACGTTGCCCGCCGCATCGTAGGTCAGCGTGGTCGTGCGATTCAGCGGATCGGTGGTGGTCAGCAGTCGGCCCAGCGCGTCATAGGTAAAGGTGGTGGTCTGATTCAGCGCGTCCTGGGTGTTGAGCAGGAGACCCTGAGGATTGTACGTGAACGTGGTCACCTGGTTCAGCGCGTCGGTGATCGTCAGCGGGTTGCCCTTGGCATCGTACGCAATCTGCGTCAGGTTGCCTTTGGGGTCGCGGATGCTGGTCACCTGGTTGAAGGTCGGCTCGTACGTAAAGGTCGTCGTCGCCGCAATGGCCTGCTCCGTGCTCGTGAGCAAATTACCGTTCGCGTCGTAGGTCATGGCGGTGACCGCGCCATTGGGACGGACGATCTGTGTGGGATTGCCCCGGGCGTCCCGCGTGATGGTGGTCACGCGGTTCAACGCATCGGTCTGCTTAGTGATACGGCTCAGCGCGTCCAGTTCAAAGGTCGTGGTGTGATTGGTGGCATCCGTAAACGTCGCCCGGTTGACGCTCGTGGCACTCACGGGCGCCGGGTTGCCGGCCGTTCCCTGCCCCGCAGCGAAATTGGGCACCGCAATGGTGTGACTGGGGGTGACCGCGCGAGTCGCCCCGTCCGGCGAGGTCGCCTGGGCAAATCGACCGCTGGCATCATAGGTGTATTGCGTGACCTGATTCCGGGCGTCTGTCCGACGAATCAGCCGATGCTGTGCATCATAGGCGAACGTCACTGCCGTCCCATCGGCGCCGCGAAGCCGCTGGAGGTTGCCCGCCGCGTCATACTCCAATTGCGTCACGCGGCCCGCCGGGTCCGTGATGCTCTGCACCGTGGTGCCACTATACGCGAGCGTGGTCACCTGCCCGGTCGGGTCCGTGATCGTCACCAGTCGCCCGCTGCCGTCATAGGCATAGGTGGTCTGGTTCCCGTTCCGATCACGCAGACTCGTGCACAGGCCCTGCGGGCTGAATTGGGACACCGTGCCGTCTTTGGTGGTTCGAGTATAGGTGCCATCCACCTGTCGCACCACGACCGCATACTCATCCGGGGGGCCTTGCAGCGTGATGGCAGTCGGGCCCGCCGGGAGTACCGGTCGATAACCGGGCGCGCCAGCCAGGTAGGCGATCGCGTTCAGAAAGAAGGTGCGATTCGACCCTTCCGTATAGCGGTTCGACCCCGCACCACCGGTGTACCCAGAGGCCACGATCTCTTCATCGCCAATCAAGACCGCCCGGCCCGCGCCGGAGAAGACCGTACCCGGAGGCAGCAGGAGGACGTTCGGGCTAAGATCATTGCGGGCCAGGACGGTCGCCAACCCGGCGGTCGCATAGCCCGCGTTCCCACCGGTCAGCAGCGGACTGATGATCGTCCCGAACGGCCCATTGCCCAGCGGCGACGTGAGGCCCTCCGGCGTCACGTCCGCCGTGAGGTCGCCGATGAACGGCGCGGGCAAGGTCCCGAGGAGCAACGGCCGGGTCACGGCCGTATTCCGAATTTCCAGGACGGTCCCCCCTTCGCGCACAAATTGCTCCAGCACTTGCACTTCCGTCGCCGTCAATTCCGTCGTCAGCAGATTCACCACAAACACATCCACCCCCGCCAATGCCGGGAGGGTGACGACGTTGAGGCCACTCCGGAAGGTGACCGGTCTGCGAACGGTCCCGAGCGCACCGAAGTTGGCAGTATTCAAGAGGTCGGCGCGTGCCGCCGCATGCATCGCCCCCGCGACAAAACTGGCGTTGACCCCGCTGACCGTGAGGCTGCGGGCCTGGTCGAAACTCTCCACCACCAGTGGCCGTCCCGCCGCGCCATACAGCAGCGTACTGCCGGTGCCCTTCGCCAACACCACCGATCCGTCCGCTTGTGGGTAGAGACGATCCAATGCCGTCAGGGTCCAGCCGGCGCCGAAGGGGCTGGCCTGTTCGTTCCGGAGCAAGACCTGACTGCGGGTCACCCCGCCGATGCTCGACTGCGGGTAGTTGGAAAACAGGAGGAGCTCAGAGGGATAAAGGCCGGTGGGCAAGGCACTGCCGTCGAATTGCACACCGAGACGGGAGACGGAATCCGCATTTTCCGGTAAGGCGCGACTATCCCAATACCGATCCTGTCCGAGCTGGACCCCGCCGATTGAGAGGCGCGCCGAGAAGGTCGTCGGCACGGCCGCCTGCACTCGAAGCGTCGCGTTCATCGGGACAATGCGTTGCACATCCGCATTGGTCGACCGATAGTGGAGGGCCAGATCCCGCGTCACCCCCAGCGTGCGAATCCCTGGGATGATTTCGTCCAGGGCCAGAGCACCGGCTGTGAGGTCCGCTTCCGAGCCCGTCCGACAGGCCACACAGTCCCCGTCCTTGCTCGGCACTTCGGCGACATCTCCTCTGGATTCCGGAGGCATGGCAAAATGCCAGGCCGTCTTGCGAACCCCTCCGGTGCCGGGAATCATCTCCACGGTCGCCCCATCGGCACTGACCCGCATCCGTCCAACCACGAGGAATGTGCCGGTGTCCGGATACAACGACCACAGGTCAAACTCGTTGCCCGGCGGCATGTTGTCCACATTCGGAAAGGTGATGGGGACGGGCGGATCGAGGATGACGCCCGCCGGTTGAATCGTCACCGAGAGACCTGGCCGCAATTCCACGGGACGCGATTCTGGGCGCCCGTATTCCGGGACAGGGCTGATCGTCAGCTGCCCCGTAAAGGGCGTGCCATCGGCATTCTTCGCCCGGCCCGGTGGAATCACGACCGTCACATGGGCGGTCGCACTCGTCAGTGTCGTCGTCGCGACTGGATTCACCGTGACCGCCGTCGCCAGATCCAACGGCGGGGTGGTGACGGGAGTCGGCAACACATTCGCCGTATTGGCGATCAGATCGACCGGCGCCACTAAGTTCGCATACCCGGCCGGCAGCCCAGTCACGACGAGGAGTTGACGCCCCGCCGGATGGCCGGCAAAGGCGAGGGTGAATTCGCCCGCTGTGTTCGTCGTGGTCGTCGTCGGCACATCGCGCAAGGACACAGCCACGCCGACGACGGGATTGCCGGAGCTATCGTCCACTCGGCCAGACAAGCTGGTCGGTGCGCCGGGGACGGCCCCCGTCACGGTGAGGGCGATGGTTTCCGACGAGGAGACCGATCCGTCAGAGGCCACAAAGACAAGGTTAAACGTCCCCACCTGCGTCGCATCGGGCGTGAAGGTGAAGACACCCGTCTGGCCATTGAACGTCATATGTGCCGGCAACGTCGGCGACGCGGGCGCGGCCTGCTGCGCACTATAGGTCACAGGTTGTCCGTTGGGATCGACCCCGGACACCGTAAAGGCCAGCGTGCTGCCTAACGACAGGGTCTTGTTTCCGATGGGCGAGAGAACGGGCGCACTATTGAAGAGGGTGAACGGCAGTGGACTGGTCGCGGTGCCGAGCGGGGTCGTGACCGTCACCGGTCCCGTGAGGGCCCCGGCGGGCACGGCGGTGGTGAGCGAGCTCCCGGTCGTGCTGACGGAGAGGACCGTCGCAAGGACACCACCGAACCGGACCTGATTGTTGACCGCCACGGGATTGAAGCTCGACCCGCTCAGCGTCACCACCGATCCGACCACACCACTGGCAGGACTCACGCTGGTAATTACCGGGAGGCCGGCGGTAATCGTGAGTGTGCTGCTGGCCGGTTGCCGCACCGGCGCGGTGGCGGTGAGGATCACCGATCCGATCCCGGTCGCGGTGACTTGCACCGGCGTGGGCGAGGTGGTTTGTCCAGCCGAGATGACTACCGAGACGGGGCTCAGGAGCGCCGTGCCGCTGCCGGAAATGGCCAACGTGACCGTGAGGGCCGAAGCGGGAGCCACAGAGGTTCCAACCGTAAACAGCGCGCTCTGGCCGACCGTCAGCGACGTCGTCAACGGCGTCACCACCAATACCGGCGCGGGCTGCACCGTGAGCGTCGTCTCGCCGGTCACCGTGCCGACCGACGTGGTGACGGTGGCCTTGATCGTCGTCGTCCCCACCGCGAGCGCGCTCGCTATCCCGGTGGTACTGATGCTCGCGACCGTCTGATTGGTCGAGCTCCAGGCGATGTCGTTCGCCAGCGGTTGGCTGCTGCCGTCGGTGAACAAGCCGGTGGCCGTGAAGGCGATCGCCTCCTCGACGAAGGCCGTCGGGGCAGCGGGATCGAGCGTGAGCGATTCCACTTCAGGCGCCGTGACGACCACCTGGGCGGTGGCGCTGGTGCTGTTGAACGAGGCCGTAATCGTCGCCTGCCCTTCGGTCTGGGTCGTGACCGGGAATGACGCCGTCAATTGCCCGGCGGGGACGGTCACGCTCGGCGGGACCGTCACGACCGAGGTCGCACTATTCTGAAGCGTGATGACGGTCGGATCCGTCGGGGCCCGATTGATCGTGACCTGCAAAACGCCCGTGCGGCCCTTAGCCAGGGTGAGGGGAGCCGTCACAGGGGGAATCGGCCCAAGCGCGGTGACGACCGGCGGAGGCGGGACGATATTCACGCTGGCCGTCGCCGTGCCATTCAACGTGGCGGTGACCGTCGCCGTCCCGATGGTCAGACCACTCACCGAGACCGGCGCCGTCGTGAGCCCAGCCGGCACGGTCACACTGACCGGCACGCCCACCACCATGGCATTGTTGGTCGTGATCGGGACCACCGTATCGGTGGCTTGCGCGGCATTGAGGGTGACGGTGAGCATCCCGGTCGCCCCCTGCACCACGGCCAGCGGACTCGGCGTGACTGAGAGCACTTGCGGCGGCTGCGGCGTCACCGTCACGGTCGCCTGCTTACTGATGGCGCCTAGGGTCGCGGTCAACTGCGCGGTGCCCGTGGCCAAGGCCGTGACCGTGAAGGTCGCCTGCGTCTGGTTCGGCGGCACGGTCACACTTTGCGTAACGGGAATCTGGAGCACCGTCGGTTGGTCCACCGAGAGGGCGATATCGGTCGGGCTGCTTTGGGCCGCATTGAGGGTGATGGTCAACGTACCGATGGCCCCGACGACGAGGGACTGGCTCGCCGGCTGGAAGTCCACCAGGGCCACCACCGGTGGCACGACATCGATGGCGGCTTCGGCCAATGAACTGCCGAGGGTCGCCCGAACCATCGCCGTGCCCAACGCGACTGACGTGACGGTGAACGACGCGGTCGTCTGACCAGCCGGGATGATCACGGACGGCGGGACCGTCACGAGGCCACTGGGGGTGCTGGTCAGGGTCACCACCGTCGGGCCGACTTGGGCCGCAGAGATCGTCACCGTCAATGGACTCGTGGCGCCAAGCGTGAGCTGGCTCGCCGGAGGCGTGAGCGAGACCACGGTGGGCAATGCCGGAGTGACCGTAATATGGCTGCTCGCACTGGTCCCATTGAGGGTCGCCGTGATGTCGGCTTGACCCGCCGTATTCGCCACCACGTTGAAGGAGGCACTCACCTGACCGGCCGGCACCGTGACGGTCGCCGGGACCGCCGCGATACTGCCGGCGGAACTGCTGAGGGCGACGACCGTATTCGTCGCCTGAGTGGCATTGAGCGAGACGGTCAGTTGTCCGCTGCCGCCTTGGGTGATGCTGAGAGCGGATGGAGCCAGGCTACTGATGGTGGCGGTCCCACCCACCACCCGAACGGTGCCGGTGATGGTCTTACCATTGAGGGTGACTTTGATCTGGGCCGTCCCGGCGCTCACGCCGGTGACCGGGATGGAGCCCACCGCTTGGCCGATGCCGACCGCGACGCTACTCGGCACCGTGGCCACGTTGGTCGCGGTGCTGACCACCGACAGCGTCGTCGCCTGGAGCGGGACCGGGAACAAGAGGGCGAGGATCGGACTGGTCGATCCGGCCTGAATGGTTTTGGGATTGGGTAGCAGTACGACCGGCTGCGGCGGTGGTAGGGCAATCGTGACGCCGACGCGGCTGGCCCGAGTGAGGGCATCGAAAAAGGCGCGTACCCCCGTCACGCTGGCCTTGGTGCCGCAGGCAGCATTGCTGGCTGTGGTCCCCATGCGGGCCGACACCCGAACTGCGAGGGTTTGGGTCAACGTATCAAGTTGGGTCGTCGGGATGCTGCCCAGCGCGATGCTAATGTCTTGGGCCGTACTGGCGGAGGCAGTCAGGGTACTCACGCAGCGCGTGAGGCCGGAACTCAGGACTTGCCCATTCACCAGTACGTCCACCAACACATCGATTTTGCCGCCGACATCGCCACTGCTTTTGAAGCCCAGCCACAGACGTGCATTGGTGAGCGCTGTGAGGGTGACTTTGCCATTGATCCCCGCGGGCGGGGTCCAGGACCCGATCGTCGCCCAGGGATTGCCGCCACTGAATGCGAGGCCGGCGGAATCCTTGGTCTTGGCTGTCAGGCTGAGCGGTGGAATGAGGTCCGCCGTCAAGGTCGGGGGATTGGCGGTCCCCCCGCTCCCATGGAGATAGGCATCGAGCGTGATCGTCGCGGATTGTGCGAAGGCCGAGGTGACGGAGAGCAGGATGGCGCCCAGAAGAGCCAGTCCCCCCGCCCCGATGATGCGATTCATCATGCCGGTTCGAACACGCGCGTGGGTCATCGACGATCCTTTGTGAGCGGTGAACAGCAGCAGGTGGTGCGGGAAGCACGCGAGGAGCGGGCGTACGTAGCCTTAACTAGCACGGCATCTGGCTTCTGGCGAACAGATTCGTGTTTTTGGAGGGCACAAAAATGGCCCGGGACGAGTGGCGGCGCGCTAGGCCCGTTCGGCCCTAGCGCGAATCTCGTGCACCCGGGGACTGGTCCACCAAGGCCTGACCGAGCAACGGATGTTCGTCGGTGCGCCTGAGTGACCGTGAAGAATTACGAAGGTTCGATCGAGGACTCGGTCTTCAGCTGGATCGTGGTTTCGACGTCGGCTTGTGCCGCGAGGATCTTGACGGTCGTGGGAGTGATGGAGGCCACCTGAAATTGACCGTCGAGAGTATCTCCAAGATGAATGATATAGATCTCCTGGCCCTTGCCGAGAAACGCCTGTTGCTCACCCTGCCCGGTCAGGTACCCAAGATAGCGGTACTGCGCCATCACTTCACGCAGTTGCTGCCGGGCGCGCTCCCGCGCCAGTCGCGCGGCCTGTTCGGCCACTTCTTCCGGAGAGGGCATCGGTGGCGCGGGTGGCACCACCGGCATCGCGACCACCGGGATCGGAGATGGCACCTCTTTCTTGTTCACCGCTGCCCTGACGAGGCGCTTGTCCGATGTCGGTGTCTCAGCTGCTTCGAAAATGTTGCGTTTCGGCGTCGACGGCAAGTGCGCCGCCACAATCCGCATCGGACGTAGCTCCAGGGCATCCTTCGCGACATGTGATGTTGCCGCCTTCGCCACAGGCTGCCCAGAGGTATAGGTCAGTGGCACCTCACTCAACTCCGGCAGACTGCTGACCTGCACCGCGGCCACCGTCGCCCACAGTCCCATCAGCCCACCAAGCATCACGTTTTTTCCAGGCACTCTCATGACAGACTCCCCGTCGTTGGATTCGGCCGCAAGAACGTCGCGACCGTGACATGAAACACCACTGAAGACGCCCCTCCCTTCTCACTTTTCGCGGTTCGACTCGCGTTGAGACTTTCGATGACCACATAGGAATCAGCGGATTCCAATCGGTGGATGAACCGATAGACCGCCGCATACTCGCCGGTCACGGAAAACGAGATCGACGCCTTCACCGGCATGCCATCGGCGTGCGATCGCTCGACCGCATATTGCATTCCGGGAATGGTCACTCGCTCGCTGCGTCCCAGTTCAGAAATGGCGAGCGCCAGTGAGGCAAACTCCGTCTCGGTCGGAAGGCCCCGCCAGACCTCGTCTAGTTTCAGCTTGACCGTTCGCATCTCCTCCTGTGTCTTGCGTTTGGCCTGCAGTGCGGCCTGCGCCCGCAAGGTGGTCTGATAGGCCGCTTCGACCTGAGCAAGATGCTCCTGCGCAGGGCTCAATCTGTAAAAATAGTTCGTCGCGGCAAGCACACAAGCCAATACCGTGACACTCATGAGCGGTACGCAGGATAGGAGAAGCGATCGGCTCATCCCCGACCACTGCAGGTGTTTGAACAAGTTCGCCATACCTTCCTCTTACCACGACGGTCGATAGCCTACGGTCAACTGAAAGTCTACCCCTCGTCCAGGTTGCATGGTATCCGGCGTAGCCATGCTCGCCTGCGACGCTCGGGCCTGCTGACTCTCCTGATGCTCAAGGCGATGACTGGCCAACGCCGCATGCCAAAACGCCGCATGGTGTTCCAAATTGGTCATGAACGCATGGATGTCTTGCAGCGAAGCCGCCGATCCGTGAAGCGCCACCGTCGAATCCTGAAAGTGTAATTGAACGGTACGAAGGGCCATATGTGGGGGAATGGTGGTCTCCAAATCTGCCAACAAACGGGACCATGAGAACGCCCGCTTCTCGGCGAGCCGATTGACGAATAATACATCGCGCTTGATGGTCGCGATCTGATCCAGGGACAACGTCAGTCGATCACGGGTCATGCTCTCTGAACGGCTGGTATTGGCCTGATTCAACCGCTGCACCACTCCATCGAGGTGTGTGGCGGTCTCCTCCATCACCACACTGTCGTTCCACCACGTGAACGCCACTGCCAATGAGGTACAGCACACGACGACGGCCATCCACTGCATCACACGCAGGATGGTAATGGCAGCCGGCGTGACCGAGAATACGACGTGAGGCACGGGACTGCTCGCACTCGGCGAGCGCAGGAACGGAAACCACGCCAGGCCCACCGGATTTCTCATCATCCGACCACCGCCGCCATCGCCGAGAGTCCGTTCAAGGATCCCGTCTGGTTGTTGAGATGGGCTGGAAGACTGTCCCATCCCAGTGGCACGACCTCGATCTGCCATCCACCCTGAGGGCCCGGCACCTTCACCGTCGCCTCCCCTCCGAGCAGCTGCGTGATCGATGCGTTCGACTGACTACCGATCAAGTACAGAGGAAACGAGGACTCACCCGTTTCATGGCTAGTCGTCGCCTGATCCGCCATGTACTGCAGGGTTCCGACCAGTTCGCGTCGAAGATCCTGCGTCCCGCCGGTCATTGATCGTGTGCGAAGAAACACTGGCTGCCCCTGATCGAACAGCAGCAGCATGAACTCGTCCCCTGCCCAGTGCATCACGCACAGCCGTCGAGCGCCCTTCATCAGACGGCGATAGAGGCCGATGAGTTGAAGGTGCGAGAATCCCATTGAGACAGGGATGAGCCCAGCCCGTGCACAGACGTCCTCATATTGATCCAGAATCGTCTGACGCACCGCCACAGCCAGCACCTGGGTGCGTGTCCCGGCGGGGAAGATCTGCATCATCACCCGAGCGTCGCCAATCGTCAGGTTGAGGTCCTCGCGGAACCGCCACTTGATCAGGCCTGCTCGCTCTTCGGGATCGTCAGGGAACCGATCGAACGCAAACACCCCCATATGCATCGCGCGATTGGGCACACTCAGGGCAATCGTCCGCTCGCTGAGCCCTTCGGTCAACGCGCGCAGTTCCTGCGCGAAGGCATCCAGATCGGTGATGTGCGGCTCGGTTGCGGAGACCTTCAGCAAGCCACTGGGCAAAGGACGCTCCAATACCTGTTTCACGATTGGCCTGCGGAACCACGGCCGGCGCAGAGCAACCAGACTCAGTGCGGATGCAGACACGCTGATGCCGACACGGGGACGACGGATGGGAAAGAGTGTGGGCCTCATACGGCTATCCCAAAAATGTCATCCGATTGACTTCTCGCATGGTGGTCTCCCCTCGTCGTACCTTCTCCACGCCGGCTTGACGCAAATCGGTCATCCCCTGCTCGACCGCCGCTCGCCTGATCTCAGACGGCGGCCGCCGATCCAACATCAGTTCTCGGATTCGATCTGTGAGGGGCAGAAACTCTGTAATGGCATGGCGACCGCGATACCCCAGTCCATGACAGTCCAGGCACCCTTTCCCTTCATACACGGGACGGTCCTTGAAGAGTTCGAAATCAAACCCCAGTTGTTCACACAGAGCCTGAGACACAGTGTGGGGGGACTTACACAATTCACAGATGGTGCGGACCAGTCGTTGGGCCATGATGCAGTTGAGGGAGGAGACAAAGTTATAGGGTTCGATCCCCATATTCACGAACCGGCCGATCACATCAAAGGCATTATTGGCGTGCACGGTTGAGAAGACTAAGTGGCCGGTCAGGGCAGACTGGATCGCAATTTGCGCCGTCTCGGCATCACGAATCTCCCCCACCATGATCTTGTCCGGATCATGACGAAGAATCGATCGCAACCCTTTGGCGAATGTGAGCCCCTTCTTCTCATTCACGGGAATTTGCACGACGCCCGCCAATTGATATTCGACGGGATCTTCGATCGTAATGATCTTGTCTTCTTTCGTGTTCACTTCGTTCAGGGCGGCATAGAGCGTCGTCGTCTTGCCACTTCCGGTCGGACCGGTCACCAACACCATGCCATAGGAGGCCGTGATGGCACGGCGAAAGCGGTCCAAATCTTCCTTCTTCAATCCCAACGAGTCGAGGTGAAGGCCATTCCGTTTCGCGGCGAATTCTTCCTTGGCGAGAATACGAATGACGACCGATTCCCCGAACGCGCTCGGAATCACAGAGATACGAAAATCGATGGTGCGTTTATCGAGTCTGAGCTTAAACCGCCCATCTTGCGGGACCCGACGCTCCGCAATATCGAGATCCGACATGACTTTGATGCGAGAGACGAGTGGATTGTGGAACCGCAGATCCAATGGCTCCATGGCCAGGTACAACACACCGTCGATGCGATACTTAATCTCCGTGACGCCATCCGCAGGCTCGAGATGAATATCACTGGCCCGCTTCTGCAGCGCGTTCAGGATGATCGTATCGACGAGTTGGACAATCGGACTCAGATCCCGCTGCACCTTGTCCACAGAGAGCACTTCTTCGCCGTCATCGTTTTCGCGGACCAGAACGGGACGGAATTCATCTTTGATCTTGGCCACCACCTGGCTATTCCGTGTGCTCTCTCGTAGCGAATCGGCGATGGCAGAACGAGGCGCCACGAGGATCCGACAGCTTCGCCCAACCGCCCGTTCGATCTGATCAAGCCGTCGCACATCAGTGGGATCCGCCAGCGCCAGAAGGAGTTCTCCCTCTTCTTCTCCAACCGGGACACATTCAAACTGCCGCATGACATCGATGGGGATGAATGAGAAGGCCTCAAAGTCCACGCGGAATTCCTGAAGCGAGTGGTACGATACCCCGCATTGCTCAGCCAGCGCTTGGGCCAGCTGCACGTCAGAAATCACGCCGTTGGCCACTAAGGACGCGTGGAGTTGACGTTCCGGGCCGGATACCCCCGATGAGGCCTGTTCGGCCTGGGCTACCGTGAGAGAGCCCCTGCCTACCAGCACATCGAGGAGGGTCGCCTGTCGAACCAGTGTCGGCATCGTTTAACGCTCCCGTTCAATGGATGAAGGGCTTGGAACCGGCACGAGCAATTCTCGACCGACGGCGATCACATCTGTCGGCAAATGATTGAGCTCCTGAATCGCTGACACGGTGGTGCGATACTTACGCGACAGGCTCGACAAGGAGTCTCCTGGCTGCACGCGAACCCGAAGCACATTTGATGGAGACTGGGTGGTATTGACGGCCAACACCGAGATGGCTGATATGGAAGCCGGACCGTCAAAGAATTGAGCTTGAGTCCCTTGCAGGGACGATGGAATCATCGCTGGTCGCGATGGTGCATAATTTTTTCCCATCGGCGCCAGAAAAGCTTTCTCCGAAGTGCGTGAAGCCTTCTGGCCGATGTCCTGCCGTACGTCTTCGAGTTGCTTAGTGAGCACCAGCAGCCCCTCCTTGAGATCCTTGAGCGACTGGTCATTCTTCGTAAGCAACAATTGGTCCCGCTCCGCTTTGAGGGCATTTATCTCGGCCTGGCGAACCTCAACTGATTGCCTCTGTTCAAGCTGCCGTTGATGAGTGTCTGCATTTTCTTGTCGAAGTTGAGCAACCAGGGCCCGCAGCTCAACCAATTCGGCTTCTTTTTTGGCCGCGGCGATCCGCGTCGCGGCCATCTCAGACCGGAGCGTCGAGAGCTCCGCCTCGCGCTCCCGTGCAACCGCCAGAACCTGCTCCCGTGTATCAACGGAAGTCAGGTGGTCCTGACGCTGGCTCGCACATCCCACCGGTATCACGCCCCCGGCGATCAGCGTGACGGCAACTGTGAGGGTCCGAAAACGACGGTCCATCCACCTACCATGTGTTATAGGGCGTACCCTCTGGTCCGACGAGCGGACTGCCACTGTGGATATCGGCGATCCCGCCGCTCTCCCCTTCATCGGCCATCACCTGCCAGGTTTGGTCCGAATGGGTAAACGGATCGACGGGAATCCGCTTGAGATAGCCCACCTGCACTAGCTCGCCCAGCGCTGAAGGATAGGCCCCCTTGTCGGCCCGATACTGGTCCAGCACGTCACGCATGGTCGCCAAGTCATACTTGAGGGTCCCCTCACGTGCCTTGATGACCGAGCGCTGAAAGGAGGGAATCGCCAACGTCGCGAGAATCCCCACAATCGTCACCACCATCATCAGTTCGACGAGGGTGAAGCCTCGGTTGCCCTGTCTGAGTGTGCCTATCACTATTGGCCTCATCGCGCACGAATGATGGCGCGGCTGGTGCCCGTAACATCAGTCCCTGCCGTCGAGGCCTTCCCGGGCAACATCTGGAGGTCCAGAGGAATCTGTCCTGGGGCTTTGGCCTGAAAAAACAGCATGGCAAGGAGCCCTTCGCCTGACGGCACGGCACCGTCGCGGCGAAGCGTCAGCATGATCTGGCCGTCGGCCGTGCGAGACGCCAGTGCCACCATACCGGGTGTCACTCGATGGAACTCCAAGAGCTTGGGATCAAACGTCACAGTGACTGAGATCTCGCTGATCTGTTCGAGATGCAACGCCGTCAGATCGACTCGAAACTCTTGCCCGACGGCAGCGGAGAGATCCAACGGCCGGAGCACCAGCGATCCAGTCGCCCGCGCGACTAGATCTCCAGCTGAGCCAGTGGTCACAGGAACTGTGCCCTGCCCGTTTGGCACGGTGGGAAGACCTGATGGCGGAAGTGCCTCGTGCAGCGATCCTGCTCCAGCAGTCAACCCCGTATCGGTTGCTGGGGCCCCGCTACCCGGTGGGACAGCAGGCATATCTGGCCGCGATCCCAATGAACTGGGAGCAGGATGCGGCCGTTGACTCTGACCGGGTGACTGCGAGACAGGGATCGCTTGCGGAGCATAGAGCTGCGATGTCGCGAAGGTATTTTCGGTCCCCGACCAAAAGGCCTGGGCGGCCGAGGACGGGAGATCCATGTTGCGAACCACGCGAGGCGTAATCGTCAACACGACCTCCGTGGACACTCGATCATCCTGTTTGGAGGTCAGGATGTCGCCAAGAATCGGGATGTCTCCAATGAGGGGAATCGTGGACTTGGTCTTGCGTTTTTCGTCCTGAATGAGGCCGGCGAGCACCACCGTTTCGTCATCCTTCAACATCAAGACCGTTTCTGCCGTCCGCGTACCGAATTTAAACTGTTTGATCTCCGGCGCGGCCTGCAGGGTCACTTGATCGCCCAACCGCGTCACCTCGACCTTGATCTTCATCATCACTTCGTTCATCAAATTGATGGTCGGTTCGACGGTCAATTTGACGCCCACGTCCTTGAACTCAATGGAGGTCACGGTCGAAGTCGTTGGCACCGCCCCGGTTGCGGCTTGGCCTGGCAACACGTTCGTCGTGGATAACAAGATCGGCTGCTTGTCGCCGACGTTGATGGAGGCAGACTTGTTGTTCATCACTCGGAGCTTGGGAGAGGCCAGGGTCTGGGCATCGGATTCTTGTTTGAAAAAGTCCAAGATGACGCTCGCTGGCAAGGTAAACAGATAGCTTTGTGGACCAATGGAGGTGAGCTGCTGATACGTAAACTGCGTCGTGGCCGTGGAGATCCCACCCGATCCGCCCGTCGGGACCAGTCCTGTTCCGGCTTGTTTGGCATAGTTCAGTCCGTACTTCAGACTTTTCGTGCGATTGACCTCCAGCACCTCGACGTCCAGCTCCACCTCCGGTTCCCGGCGATCGATCGCAAAGAGTAATTTCTCAGCGAGTTGCAACTTCACGGGTTCCTCACGCACGACGATCGCATTCACCTTCTCATCAACATAGATATGCTTGCTCTCCAGCATGGTCCTGAGCAAATTCACCGCGTCTTTCGCCTTGGCGTTATTGAGATAGTAGGTCCGCATCAGGAGATCCTGATACTGCGCCTGCTTTTGCTTGTTGTTCGGCATGATCAACAGCGTCTCGGGCGCCACGCGCTGGGCAACCATGCCATTGGTATTGAGGATGAGGTTCAAGGCATCGTCGAATGCCATCTCCTTGAGGAAGATTGTGATCGGTTCGTCCCGAACCTCCTTATCGAAGATCACATTCAGGCCGGCCGTCCTCGCAACGATTTCGAAGACCTCTTTCAGCTTGGCGTTTTGGAACCGTAACGAAATGGGCTGGCTGGATCCTCCAAACATCTTCGTGGAGCGCTGTTGTGCCGTGATCTCGGTAATGTGGGTCAGGGCCTGCGTCAGATGCGGATCGAGTTCGACCGCTCGTTCATAGGCCGTGAGAGCCTCCTCGGAGCGTCCTAGGTTGAGCAGCTTATCGGCCGTGTGCAGTTGGTCGTTCGCTTCCTTCAGCCGCAGCGCATCCGCCATGCCCGTATGGTGATCGACTTTGGTCGGATCAAGCCCCAGCGCGGCCTTAAACTCGGTCAGGGCATCGGCGATGCGACGCTCCTCCAATGCTCGACGCCCATTGGTGTAGTGGGGGACCGCCGCCTGTTGCTTGGCAGCCTCGAGTTTCTCTTTGAGCGCTTCATCGAAGGGGTCGGTTTTGAGGGCGTCCCGGTAGACCACCACAGCTTTATCCCACTCGCCCTCTTCGGCCAGGCGTTCCGCGCGTCGCACGGTGGGTGAGGCACAGCCGGCCAGCAGCGTGAGCACGAGAATCAGAGACGTAGTTTCGGACCAAGATTTCAAGGGTGGTAGAGGCATACAGCGGTCTCCAAAAACGCCATTTTGCAAGCCATAGGACCGATAATTTTGCTGTCATTCACCGCAACCAGCATGGGCTGACTCAGTGTCAGCAAGCCCCTGTCATGTGTACCCTGAGAAGGTCCGGGCGACAATCTCCCCAGTGGTAGGGACTCAAAAGGAGGGAGATTGGCCCTGAAGGAGCCGCCGTGAAGATTTTCAAAAGATGGGAACAGGAAGTTCGCGGCCGAGTTGGGCGGGTACTATGTAAGCTCCCCGTAAATCACGACACTCAGTAAAGAGAACTTTCTGGCACAATCGTCACCCTAGCCAGGAGGTTCCGATGCGCCAGTCGAAGTTCACCGAAACGCAGATTGTGTCGATTCTGAAAGAGGCCGACGCCGGACGCCCGGTTCATGAGATCTGGCGGCACTACGGCATCAGCTCCGCCACGTACTACAAGTGAAAAGCGAAGTACGGTGGGCTGGAGGCCTCCGATGTGAAGCGGCTCAAAGATCTGGAGCACGAAAACAGTCGGCTCAAACGGATGTATGCCGACCTGTCGTTAGAGAATCTGGCCCTGAAGGATGTCATCGCAAAAAAGCTCTAAGGCCTGCTGAACGGCGGGAGGTCGTCACGCATCTGGTGACGGTCAATGGCCTTCCGATTCAGCGGGCCTGTCGTGCCGTGGGATTGAATCGAACCACATACTATCGGCCGCTCGTGGATTGGGCGCGGCGGGATGCGCCAGTCACCGCGGCCCTCACGACCCTGGTCGCGGCCAAGAGTCGGTGGGGGGTTCTGGAAATGTTGTGATCGACTCCGGCTGGATGGGCGTCCCTGGAACCATAAGCGCCTCTGGCGGGTGTACTGTCAGTTGCGGCTGAATTTGCCACGGTGGACCAAGAAGCGGCTTCCGGTTCGCCTGCGCCAACCGCTGGTCGTGGTGAGACCTTGTATCTTATTCCCGTTTCCTCAAAGATGTCTTTTATCGTTCTCTGGGGCGCGATAGACCGACGTGACCAAGGTTTATGAAGACCGCGGGGAAGCGGGGTCATCGCGCCCTGCCCATCCATGAGCCCGAACAGTTGCGTGGGCCACAGAGCCCGCATTATGCAAGGACGGGCCACAAGGGAGGACAGTCCCATGAAGCCACTGGTGTGTGTTGGTATTGATGTCTCCAAGGCTCAGTTGGACGTGGCCGTACGCCCCAAGGGATCCCTCGGGCTGCCACATGATGAGACGGGGATTGTGCAGGTCGTTAAGTACCTGCAACCCCTGGCGCCCACGCTGATTGTGCTGGAGGCGACTGGTGGACTGGAACTGCCGCTCACCGGGGCCCTGGCTGCCGCGGGCTTGCCGGTCGTGGTCGTGCCCCCCGTCAGGTGCGAGATTTTGCGAAAGCCGCCGGGAAGCTGGCCAAGACGGATAGGCTGGATGCCCACCTCTTGGCACGCTTTGCGGAGGTGATGCGGCCGGCACCACGGCCGTTGCCTGACGAGCAGAGCGTGGCCTTGGCGGCAATCCTGGCGCGGCGGCGGCAACTCATCGAGATGTTGACGGCGGAAAAGAATCGCCTCGGTGGAGCCCGGACGGCGATCCGTCAGAGCCTCACAACCCACATCGCCTGGCTGAAACGAGAACTCGGACAGACGGATGTCCAGTTGACACAGGCCATTCAGAACAGTCCTGTCTGGCGTGAGAAAGACGACCTATTGCGGCGTGTGCCGGGCGTGGGGCCCGTGTTGACCACGACCTTGTTGGCTAAACTGCCAGAGCTCGGGGCCTTGACCAGCAAGCAAATTGCCGCGCTGGCCGGTGTGGCGCCACTTAACCGGGATAGTGGGACCCTGCGCGGGAAACGTACGGTCTGGGGTGGCCGTGCGCACGTCCGGGCGGTGCTGTACATGGGGGCCTTGGTCGCCACCCGCTATAACTCGGTGATCAAAGCCTTCTATCACCGCCTGTGTCGTGCAGGCAAAGCCAAGAAGGTCGCGTTGACCGCCTGCATGCGCAAGTTGGTGACGATACTCAATGCGATGGTGAAACATCGGACCCCATGGCGGGCGGAACCACTAGTGCAACATGCTTGACATCAAAGACAGTTGCTTCCCCCGTTTGTTACACCACGGCCAACGAAGTTGACTCCTGTGCAGGCTGGGGCTGGTTGTGATGGTGGTTGATGAACTCCATAGGTGTCAGATTCCCGATGGCACTGTGCGTCCGCTCTTCATTGTACTCTCGTCGCCAGGCTTCAATCACAAGCTGGGCTTCTTGTAGCGTCAGAAACCAGTGCTCGTTCAAACATTCGGCTCGACAATGGCCCGGAACTCATCGCAGAGCGCATTATGACCTGGTGTGCCGACCGCGGGATGGAGCTGCGGTACATCCAACCCGGAAAACCGGATCAGAATGCCTTCATCGAGCGGTTCAATCGAACATACCGCACCGAAGTCCTCAATGCCTATGTGTTCGAGTCACTCGATCAGGTCCGGGAGATCACCGCGGAATGGTTGCAGAGTTACAACGAGGAGCGGCCCCATGACGCGCTGGGGGGACGTAGATGATTGTAGTCCTCCTGCCATCGCGCTAACTTCTCCCGTGCATCTTCAAATGTGAAGAGCACTTCCACGTTTAGACACTCATCGATGAATCCGTTCTCGACGGGCTTGCTCGGTCGAATACAATCGAGCTGAATCCCATGGCAATACGCCCGGGCGTCCATGGCATACCTGAAAAATTCTCTGCCGCAGCATAAGCGGAACCAGGGGCATCATTTTATGCTCGCTCTTACTTCGACTCCTTCGATCACCCATTTGTTTTTTGCCATTAAATCCGGGAAAGGCATCCGGCAACGAGATTTCCATAGTGTGATTTGAGCCCCGGCAAAAATTTTGTCCGCCCTCCCTCGATATCGTCAAGAAGCGCAAATAAGTCTGGTCGAAGTTCAGATAAATGGAAATCTGCAGCCAGATCCGCCGCAACCATCGTCCTTGGCTCAGATCGCAGTGATATCCACTTTCGTAGCGCAATCACAAGAGGCTCTCGTTGACTTTTGACAATCCGTTCAACGTGGAATTGCAAATGGCGATACGATTGTTCGCCTGAATCAGGGGCGGGACTGTTACTCCACATTTCCTCAAGCCACTCCAACATCTCAATCGCGGTCATCGGATCCTCTGGATAGCAGTCGCCGGAACATTGGCGCCTTGGATTGTATGTTGAATCCCACCACCAGGCATGTTGAATAATCTCGGTACAAGCTCTGGTTGTGAAATGTCAACTCCCATGGAGCGTAACATCTTCACATCTACCTGGAATACGGCATCACGGAGTCCTGCGTTGGGAGCGAGAGCAAGATCTATTTGAGCCTGTAAGGGGCTAAGATTGTCTGTGGTAGTGAGATAGATTTTGCCATCCATTCCCGGGCGCAATCCATTTTTTATGATGCTTTCAGCGTCGCTGCTAAATCCGTAGTGATAAAGACTCTCCGCTGCAGGCTGCTCTCCAAATCCGAGCAATCCACTAAAAAAGTTCCATCCTCCTTCGAAGACAGACTTGATTGCTGAGCCTCCCAATGACAAGAGAACTGCCCCTGCATTCAAATCTGCGGCAGTCACATAGGGTGCAAACATCCGATCGATCCATTGCATCTCGCCCCTATTCTGCTCAAGGCCGAGTAAGCGGTCATTGATGAAATTTGTTCCTGAAAGATCACCATGCATAGATGGACCGATTGCATCGGCATAAATATTTCCAAGAGTCGATAGTGCCTGCGATGAAGAGTGACTTGGATCTCCAATGGAGCCAAGACCAGATTGATAGGCACACCACCAACAACCAATATCATCTGGCTCATGCCCCGTCGGATCAATATAGCGGAACGGATTGTTCTTAACGTAGCTGTATCGATTCAATGACTGAGGGTTCGCCGGCTCGGGCACTAGACTGTCAGGCGATATGAACCGACCTAAGGATGCATCATACTGTCTGGCTCCGTAATCATAGAGCCCGGTAGTTGCATCGAATTCCTGTCCCGTATATTTGTAGGGGACATCAACAGCCGGTGAGACACTCGAATTGTTTATGCGGATAGCGCCGTAGGGAAAGTAGGTGACGGTTTGAACTTTTGCACCGACACTGTCCGTCATGACGCTTGACGAACCCAGATGATCAGTATGGTAGTAGTAAACAGAACCACTCGCGCCCACAGTGGCAATGCGCTGACCCTCCGCGAAGACCATGCGTGAGCAACTGGCATTGTCACACTCGTAGAGTTTACTGACGTAACGGGTAACAGTGGATCCTGCCGTTTTCTTCACCCGCCTGCCATCTCCGTCATACACGAACGTCGTAGTTTGACCCGCAATCGCAATCGTCAGTGGTTTGTTTTCGAGATTGTAGGTGAGCGACCGGCCCGCACCGGCGGTCAGATTGCCGTTGGAGTCATAGCTATACGTGTTGCTCCCGGCCGTCGTCACGGCATGGGGGCGGACGCTGTTTGAGCCACTCACGGGATAGGTGTAGGTACCCACCTGGGAATTCAAGGTGAGATTCCCGAGTTCGTCATAGGTATAGGTGAGTGACGCATTGGCCCCCGCGGTGCCATACGGACCGTTGGCCAAGGTCAACCGATCGAGGCTGTCATAACTGAGGTGCTGATCGCCGGCTCCGGCCACGACCAGGTTGTCATAGATGTCGCTGACGTTGCCGTTCGCGGCATACACATAGCGCAGGTCTTGGTAGGTCGTGCCGCTGCCACCTGCGGTCAGCACGATGGTCGGGGTGAACACCGTGTTGTCGCAGGAGGATGTCGTGAGCTTATTGGTGACAAAGTCGAGTTGGTCATTGACCGCAACCGTGTTGGAAAGATTGAAGCTATAGCCAGTGGTGTCGCCCGCCGCAATGGTCTGTTGCCAGAGGACGGTCCCGTTCTTCTTGATGGTCACTTGCACCCCATCTACGCCACAGGAGGTATCACCATCAAACGTATTGCCGGTGATTTGAACGCTCCCCCCCTGTGGGGCCACCCAGCGACGAACAGCATCGGTGCTGTTGCCGGGATGACCGCCATCATCCCAGAGGCCAATATACCCATCTGACCCGCTCCAAAAATTGCCGTTCCAGGTGAGCTGGGCTCCCGTTGAGCTCAGGTAGTACCAGCCGTGCTGCCCCTGCACCCCGGAGAAGTCCGTCACGGCACTGTAGGTCGTACTACTGCCGCTGCCGCCACCTCCACCGCCAGCGGTCGTGAGCACGATGGTGGGGTTCAACACCGTGCTGTCACAGGAGGAGGTGGTGAGTTTATTGGTGACGAAGTCGAGTTGGTCGCTGACCGCAACCGTGTTGGAGAGATTAAAGCTATAGCCAGTGGTGTCACCCGCCGCAATGGTCTGTTGCCACAGGATGGTCCCGTTCTTCTTGATGGTCACCTGCACCCCATCCACCCCGCAGGCGGTGTCGCCATCGAAAGTGTTGCCCGTAATCTGCACACTGCCTGCTTGCGGGGCCACCCAACGTCGCACGAGATCGGTACTGTCACCGGGATGGCCGCCGTCATCCCAGAGGCTGATGTACCCGTCTGACCCGCTCCAGAAATTGCCGTTCCAGGTCAGCTGACCCCCGTTGGAGTTCAGATAGTACCACCCGTGGAAACCTTGGGTGCCTGAAAAATCGGCCACGGCATTGTAGGTAGTACTGGTTCCACCACCCCCGCCTCCCCCACTACCCGGTCCGGTGGTCTTGAGGGTACACAGCCGGAAATTTTGCTGGCCGCAGACGGTATTGTTGGCATTGGCATAGGTCGTCGTGGTCGAGACGCCGTTACCATAGGTGGTCGTGCCGGCTTGCCCGAGCGGATTGTAGTTCGTGTACTGAATATAGGTGGTGGTGCCCTCGAACACCTTGTCCAGTACGGGACCATTGTAAGCGTAACCGATGGTCTTCACCGGTGTGCCGGGATAGGTCACGGTCAGGAGCCGTCCTAATCCATCATAAGTATTCTGGGTCGTATAGGTGACTCCGTCGAGCGTTCTGTCGCTCCGCAACACGCGCCCCATGCTGTCGTACTGGAACACAACTGTCCCCGAGGCATCCAAAATCTGTTGGAGACGCCCCTTGCGATTGTTTGTTGTGCCGTCATAGGTGTAGCGAATGTCGCCCGACCCAAGCGCCTTTTGGGTCGTGAAGTCCTTTTGCACCTGCCGGTTGAGCGCGTCATAACGAAACCAGGTAACCTGTCCCTTCGCATCCGTCTGGTCGGTGAGATTGCCGTTGGCATCATAACCGTAAATCCAGTACCCCATATCTGGATCACGCATGTTCTTTTTTCGGCTCTGCTCATCATAGGTGAGCGTCGTGACGTTGCCTTTGGCATCGGTCACCGCGATGAGATTGTCTCGGTTATCATATTGATAGACTGTCGTCGCATAAGGCGATCCGACATCTGTCGTGCATGTGCTGAAGGTTCCTTGATATTCATCCACGCGAACGGTTCGCCCATAGGCGTCCTTCGTCACGCGCTTGCGATGGTCAGCCGCATCGATGGTGCCGGTGACCCAATCGTTGAAACAGACCAAGCTTCTGGTGCCGTCCGGGCTATCCAGGCGAATGACACGGCCCAACGCATCGTGACTGCTCGTGCTCCAGCGGCCTGCGGCTGACTCAAGGGTCTTAAAATACGGCAAACTTTTTTGACGAATGGCTCCACGGCTCTCATATTGGATTTCGGTGACGGTTATTTTGTTGTCCGGTGCGGTTGCCTCCTTTCGAACAGACCGGCCCAGCCCGTCAAAATAGTTCCAACTGGCAAGGGGGCTAACAAGTCCAGCTCCTGAGAGCGTGGTCATCACGTGCTGTGTTCCCACACTGAATCCAGTTCCATAATTGTAAGCTAAACTCGTGATGCCCCCGTCAGGTGCCGTAACTTTCGTCTTCCGGCCTACTCGATCGTATTCCATCAGGGTGACTTGACCATTGGGATCCGTCACGCTCTTGACCTGACCGTACAGTCCTTTGTCCACGACCTGCCCATCTACCCCGTAATATTGAGTGGTGGTCACATGTCCCAACGGATTCGTGGTCGTTGTGGGGAACGTCTTCGTGCTGTCGTACGTCACCGTGCTCACATTGCCGTTGGCATCACGCGTACAGGTGATGTTCCCCCACACATCGTATTCGGCTCCCGTGACCGAGAGCCAGTTCGTCGCTTTCGTCAGGTGTCCCTTTGTGGGTGTGGTGGTCCCATTCGGCGAGGCGCATCCGCCCGTCCCGTCATACAAGAATGTCTTCTGCGCGACGAGATTGACCGAGCTGGTGTTACTGCTGTTGTAGTGCGACTCTCGCGTAGGAAGACCCACGATCCAGTCTGTCACATTGTCCGAGTAGGTGCGGTATATGGCACGATCATCATATGCGCTCGCCAAATCACCGTAATGGGTTTCATAGGACAGATTTCCGAACTGGTGATCGTATGCGAACGTGGTGCGTGTGTGGCTCGCACATGTCCCACTTTCACAGAGGTAGGTATCGATCTGCGATTGCGGGGTGTACCAGGGGGCCGCAAGGTCATTATCGGCCACGTATGCAGTTGTAGTTTCCGAGTAGACCTTCCCTGTCGCATCGGTCACCTTACTACGATAGGGCATGCCCTTCGTGTAGCCGGTAGGCACGTTCGGATTGTTTGAGTCCACCCCAAGATCATTACCTTGATGGAACCAAGTTTCAGTAATCGCTTGCTCGCCATTCGGTCCCGACGGGGCGGTGACCTTCACAGAGTTGAACCCGCGAAATTCGCGTTCAGCAAAGTGGTGGTACCCACCACTATATTCATAGCTTGTCGTGGCGGAGATGCCCGCACACGCCGTTCCATTCCAGTTGTCGCAGCTCACAATGGAGTTCACGGTTTGGATCGAATAGGGGAGTTGCGTGTTGGTATACCGGGTGGAGGGCTTGTAGGTGATCGCTCGGCGGCCACCTATCCCATTGGACACGGATAGCAGTTGGCCAGCCACCATGGTGCTTTGGTTTCCGCTTTTTGCCACCCAATAGTTGCCATTGGTGCGATCCTCGCACAGAAAATCCGTCTTCCCATCTCCGTTGAAATCGCCATATCTGGTAAAAATCCCGCTACCAACACGGCAAGCCCCTGAAGCCGAGTTTCCATTGCCGAGCCAAGTTCCGGTATAGCCATTGCCATTGCCGAATCTGATGCCATCACTCAGCGCCACATAATAGGTGCCGGTATTTCGGTCTTCGCAAACCAGATCGGCCTTCCCATCCCCATTAAAGTCCCCATATTGCGGAGTGACATTGGCTGCCGCCACACAGGCCCCATTGGCCGCATTCCCATTTCCCATCCATTCCTGGGTATACCCCCCTCCGCTCCCGAACTTCGTGCCGTCACTCAGAGCCACATAGTAGGTTCCGGAATTTCGATCTTCACAGAGCAGATCGATCTTTCCATCGCCATTGAAGTCCCCATACTGCGTCGTGATATTGGCTCCCGCAATGCAGGCGCCGGAGGCGGTGTTCCCGTTACCGAGCCACGTTCCGGTCCAGCCTGCACCGTTGCCGAATTGTGTGCCATCACTCAACCCTACATAGTAGGTTCCAGTGTTCCGGTCTTCACACAACAAATCCGTTTTCCCATCGCCGTTGAAATCCCCATATCGTGTCGTGACATTGAGTGCAGGACCACACGCCCCATTCGCGGCATTGCCATTGCCTAGCCAGGTGCCTGTCCACCCACCTCCGCTGCCAAACTTCGTGCCATCACTCAACGCCATGTAGAAGGTTCCCGTGTTCCGGTCCTCACATAACAAGTCGGTCTTCCCATCGCCGTTAAAGTCCGCATACCGCGTGTTGAGTCTGGCTCCCCAAATTGAGTTGGCCGGGTTCGGAAATGCGCAGGCGCCCCCCGCATAACTGCCATTGCCTAACCATATGCCCGTATAGCCCGCTCCATTCCCAAATTTGGTCCCATCGCTGAGAGCCACATAAAACGTTCCGGTGTAACGATCCTCACACAAGAGGTCGGTTTTTCCATCTCCATTAAAATCCGCATACTGTGTTCGAATTCCATCATTGTATGGAGGTGCGGCGGGATGAGCAGGATCCCGGTATTGAAATGGCGGCAGTCCACAAGCCCCGCTGGCGGCATTTCCGTTGCCTAGCCAGGTCCCTGTCCACCCGGCTCCATTATTGAACAGTTCTCCACTACTCAATGCCACATAGTAGGTGCCTGTATAGCGGTCCTCGCACAGAATGTCCGTCTTCCCATCCCCGTTGAAATCGCCATAGCGCGTATTGACGAGAGGGGCGTTCACGTTAGAGCACGCTCCCGACCCAAGCCACAGCCCGGTATATCCACCCTCGGGCCCAAATGTGGCTGGTCCCGCTGACCATTCCATGGAAGTGGACGGTAACCGTGTCGCCGTGGCTTCATTGGTAATCGCGCCCGTGCCATTAATCGTGGCATCGCTGCCAAACTGAGTCACGCTCGTGAGCACCGAACTAGGAATGCTCGATGTCTGGCCGTACGTCATCTTATACGCACGCACACTGTTTCCTGAGGCGTGCACCTCAATGGTTTTGAGCCGCTTGGCCGTCTTCACCACGTAGTTGGTCGTAAACATCGACGGCGCATCGCTTCGGTCCTCAAGATAAAACTTCACGACATTCGTGGGTGCCGTCGTCCCGTTGCCAGCGTACTCAATCCGAGAGAGATAGACCTGTCCTTGGTCAGACACATAGGTGGCCACCATATAGTTACCGTCTCGATCTTCAATACGATCCAGCAGCCACTTGAATATTCGTGAGGGATTGGCCGAATCCGCCATCCGGGACGCGGCCGTTTGGCCGAAGAAATACCGCACTCCCTTCTTGTCCGTCGCCTCAAAGTATGCTTGTCCATCCCCAGCACTGAGCTTACGGAACCTGACAAAACTGCGCTCGATCTTCGCACGATATTCGTTAGTCTGTGCTGGCGCTGGAGCCTGCACGAGCTCGGAATTGGCACCGCTCATTCGCGCCACAAAGTCATTGGCGGAATAATTGAGCCCGTATCGCACTTGTCGCTCCACAGCCCCAAGTTCGAGCTTCCATCCCACCCCTACCCAGCCGTTGCCATTCCCCGACATATAGACCAGACTGAGGTGTGGTTGGATGCCATTCCGCCCTGGGGGGACTTCAATGGGAATGCTCATCGTGGCTGCGCCAGTAAAGGGATCCGCGTGGGCCTCGCCACCAACATTCCCAATGGGCATTTCCGGCTGCTGAAGCATTTCTATGGTGCTTGCCTCTTCCGCACGCACCTCGGTCTCAACACTAAACGCCATCAGTAGTCCAGCCAACACCGTGCCTGCCATCCTATATCGACGTTCGGGACGCATGTGAACTCCTTGCTTCGGGGTAGCGGTGGCCTACACAAATGACACGTGCATCGAGCACGGAGCTTATGGGAAGCGAGTCTCAGCAACAATCACCCCAGATGGATGTACGCCGATCTGGGGGTATGCGCTCACAGGATTGGGATTAGCTGAGTGAGGGGAAGGGGCCTAACGTGAGTCCTACGGGACGATGTAGAAACTTTTCCGACACACAGTTCATTCGAAAGAGATCTTCCCTTCAGGAATTCCAGGACTCGTCCGCAGGCTTACGCGTGCTCACAAGCTCTCACTCTAAAGGAGGGCTACCAAATGTGGGATTGAGGGCTGCTAGTCCAGCCCTTAGACTCGCCCGAGTGCTTTTCCTCCGGCTGGATACTTCTGGTCAACCCCTAAGGCGAGGACATGACATGAAGGTGGCACCTGAATCTACATCGCTGACAGCAGGCAGCGGCGTGCTGAGTCGCACCGCTCATACCGGCATTCTCCTGCTATCATCCTCCCTTCACGTGCTATACATAAACCCGGAAGGTCGCGCACAGCTTTACGACTTCATCCTACAGCCGCCACCCTCTGCATACCTGCCTCCTGCCATTCGTGCCTTCTGTCAGGAACTCTTTGCGACATTGCCAACGACTCCTACACCCAAGGACTGGGAGCACCTTCACCGCTCGCACGTAGCGATGGTGCCCGCTGGTCCGATTCTCCTCCGAGCATTCGGAGTGCCTGCTCCACTCCATGATGGTGACGGACAACTCCTGCTCCTCATTGAACCGGCTCAGGCGACTTATCAGCCGGTTCGTTCATCCCCTGCCCCAACGCACCAGATCCACCTGACGCCGCGGGAAGAATCGGTCACGCGCTATCTCCTGAAAGGTTTCACGAACAAAGAAATTGCGGGCAAGCTAAGGCTAAGCGAACACACGGTGAAAGATCATCTGAAACGTGTGATGAAGAAAACTCAGGCCACCACCAGGACTGCCGTGCTCAGCCACCTGCTGAATCACCCCGAACTGATCACTCGGCTCACAACTACCTCGCCCCCTGTCTTGGACCAGGAAATTCATGAATTGGCAGTCTGAGGCCTATGCCAGCCTCCCCTCAGTCCAGCAATTGACGAACGTGCGTTTCCTCTCCCTCACGTCCTTGATAATATTTTTGGCAGCGGACGCCTCAGCGACCAACACACTCTTTGAGTGCGTCGATTCCCACGGTAAGCCTGTCTTTACCGATAGTCCTCACCAGCTACTGACCTGCCAGGCGATAGACTTTTCTTCTCTCCAGCACTCGCTATCCTCTTCACCTCCTGCCGGAGTGCCCTCGACATCGGGCGCAGGTCCGGATGCTGAAAAATCTTTCCCCACGGCCCCTGTACCGAGCGAACCACAGACTGCTAGGATCCCGGTCGAACGCGTGGAAAATATCCTCATCGTGTCGGCCACCTTGAACGGATCCACACAGGCACGACTTATCATCGACACCGGTGCGTCGCAGACAATCATCTCTCAACGACTCGCTTTGGATCTTGGACTATACTCGACAGCCCACACGACTCAGGTCTTACTCCACACCGCGAGTGGATCAGTGAAAGCGAATGCGGTGACGCTTGACTCGATTCGGATCGGCGAGGCGGAGATACGGAATAGCCAGGTGTTGATTCATACCCTTCCAGACCTTCCCTTTGCCGTGGACGGGCTGTTGGGATTGAGCTTTCTTGGCGCTTATCAAATCACCCTCGACACCAAGCGTGGAGAACTTCAGTTGAAATCCTCGTCAGAGAAATTTGGTGGCCTGGTGGAAAAGAAATAGATCCCGGAGAAGCAGAGGAGCAACAATTCTTTGTCGCGGACGATATGTATCCACCGGGTAAGGTTGCGCTCGCGATGACTACGTCAGTTCAAGAAATGTTTTCCGCCTTACCTCCCCCAGTATGACAACTACCAACCAGCTAGCTATTAACCCTACGTGTTCCCGGCGTGTTCACAATACAGCAAAAAATGCCTGAACTTGACTCATTTGAACTGAACTGAACAAAAACACAAAACAGCGAAACGCCTCTCCTGGAAAGGCATTTATCTACATCAACGACGGTTTATGAAGGAGTACCAGAACGGCTTAGAAGGCTGATGCTCTATCCGACTGAGCTACGGGCGCCCCTGTATTTTCAGTCACTTAAGAGATGATTACTCTACAGAGTTTTCGCCTAGTGTTCCCGGCCGGTTCTCATGGAGGTATCTGTGAACCTTTTGGGCAGCGTGAGTCAAGTCTCGCTCCTCGATGGCATTGTACCGTTTCCACATCTTCTCGGACTTATGGCCAACAATTTTCATAACTGTCGCTGTATCCACCCCTGCGCTTCTGAGATGAGTAGAAGCACAGTGGCGCATGCCATGAAACCTGAAGTCCGTGATACCTCCCTCCTCGAGGGCCGTATTGAAAGACCGGCTGCCGCGGCTCAATGGTCATTCCTTATACAAGAAGCTGTGTCGGGATGCCAGGCTCTCCCTTTCCCGACAGAGCCGATGGAGGGGCTCACGTTCCCCGAGCGATCGCGCAAGAACGATCCGCCGTTTGGAATCTGTCCTTCGACCGAGTGACCGTTCCTCGTTGTAGACCTACAGACTTGTCGAGCATGCTATGGCACTCTTCCAAGAAAGAGAAGTCCCATCCCCTACGTACCGTAGCTCATATGTACCCAACGGTCTTATTGACCTGTGAGAATCATTATATTCGCAAGAAATTGTGATCACTAAACATTTCTGTCATCACATTGTCTTGACATTAGATGAATGTCGAGCTATCGTAAGCAACAACAAGAGGTGGCTTATGGCAACTCGCGCGCTTCGTACTGAAAAACTGGATCTTCGGGTGAGCGTCTCAACCAAGAAAACGCTGGAAGCTGCCGCCTCTGTCTCTAGTCGTACAGTGAGCGCATTTGTCCTTGAAAGTGCCCTGGCCCGTGCAGATGAAGCATTGGCAGATCGCCGAACGTTCCATCTGAGCAAGGCTAAATGGACTGAGTTCTTAGCTGCCCTTGATGCTCCGACCCGCCCCCTTCCTCAGATGCAACGTCTCCTAGCTGAACCAGGCTTCTTTGATGCGACACCTGCGCCTGGCTTCAAAGAAAAGCGTTGACTAGGCGTATCGAGAAACTTCAGCCGCATCACGCAGTTGAAGCGTTCGACTGCGGACATGAAGTCCTCAATCGCTTCCTCCAGAAGCACGCAGTACAAAATCAATTCAGTGGTGGGTCGCAAACCTATGTGGGGTTGGTCGATAACATTGTCGTCGGTTATTACGCACTCGCGGTGGGATCGGTGGAACAAGATAACGCTCCGGAAAGAGTGAAGAAGGGGCTGGCAAAACATTCCATTCCCATCATGCTGCTTGCCAGGTTAGCGGTAGATCTTCACTGGCAGAAACAAGGAGTCGGTGCTGCCCTATTGAAGGACGCTACACTGCGGACGCTTCAGGCCGCCGATATTGCAGGAATTCGCGCCTTGGTGGTCCATGCCAAAGATAATGTAGCTAAAAAGTTCTACGAGCGTTTCGATTTCCTTCCTTCACCAAGCGATGCTTTGCATCTCTTCATTCTCCTCAAAGACGTCCGAAAGATAGGTTCATAACACCCACCATCAGCAAGACCGTCGCAGCCAGAAGAAATAGAATGGGTAGGAAGTCGTTTGCGCCTGCCCCCCAACTCACGGCAAATCGTCTCGCCGGACTCATGCGACCAACCGTCGTATTTAGCAGCGCACGCAGCATTCACAACGGCATGCGCTGCCCCTTGATGCTGCTCTGTTGTTCGACCGTGATATACGCAAGGTCTGAATGAGGGCCAGATGGGGCGTGCGGAGGCTCGATTGCCAGAGATTACGTTGTGGAGTGAATAAGAGGATAACGCTGCTGAACGTTTTGAGTATCCCCGCACGCCTGGGAGGGGCCTGGTCAGCCTTTCCCGAATCGTTGGAGGTGTTGTCAGGCGTCCCAGTAAAAGAGGAGACTCCGGGTCGAGCAAACGGGAAAAGACTTCACTGAAGGTGTTGAATATCCCCGCGCACATTTGAAATGCGGGGTCGAGCAAGCTTTGTTTGGTCGGGGCGAGAGGATTTGAACCTCCGACATCCTGGTCCCAAACCAGGCGCGCTACCGAGCTGCGCTACGCCCCGACTGAGTTCTGTTCCGCCATCATCTGCTCGAGCAGAGTCCTGGCCTGGGTAAAGGCACGGGCCCGATGGCTGATTCGATTTTTCACATCCGGCGACAGCTGGGCCAGAGTCTGATGATATTCCGGCAGGAAAAAGACCGGATCATACCCAAAACCACGGGAGCCCGTCGCCTCTTCGGCAATGACTCCCTCTAACACCCCTTTGGTCGAGAAGGTCTTGCCGGCAGGAAACGCAATGGCCGCCACGGTTATAAAGCGGGCACCACGATCTTCCGCTGGAATACCACGAAGCTCCTGCAATAGCTTCCGCCAATTGTCTTCATAGCTGGCCTGTTCACCGGCGTACCGCGCCGCAAAGGCTCCCGGGCGCCCGCCGAGGGCATCGACCTCCAATCCGGTATCATCTGCCACCGCCGGCAGTCCCGTATACCGAGCGATCTCGACGGCCTTTTTCATCGCGTTGGCTTCACAGGTCTCGCCGTCCTCCACCACGTCCGGCGCGTCGGGAAAATCGTCCAGTGTACGAATCGTGATATCCATACCGCCTAATAGGGCGACCAGCTCCTGCTTCTTATGCTGATTCCTGGTCGCCAGCACGATCTGCATGGTTAACTCAGCGAGCCGATCAACGACTTTTGCAAATCAACCAATTCACGGATCGCGCCCCAGCCGAGATCGAGAAACTCATCCATATCTTTCTTATTGAACGGCGTCTTTTCAGCCGTCCCCTGCACTTCGACGTACTGCCCGGCGCCGGTCATCACCAGATTCAAATCCACCTCGGCATGCGAGTCTTCTTCGTAGGCTAGGTCCACCATGACCTGTCCCCCGACCTTGCCGATACTGATGGCCGCCAGGTAATCGGTCAACGGATTAACCTTGATCAAGTCCTTTTTCTTCAGCACACCCACGGCATCCGCGAGGGCGATAAAGGAGCCGGTAATGGAGGCCGTGCGAGTTCCACCATCCGCTTGAATCACATCACAATCGATCCAGATGGTCCGTTCGCCCAAACGGCCCGTATCGATCACGGCACGGAGCGCACGTCCGACCAACCGCTGAATCTCCAACGTGCGGCCGCCCTGCTTACCCTTGACCGATTCCCGGGGCGAACGATCGTGCGTGGCCCGGGGCAGCATGGCATATTCGGCTGTCACCCAGCCGGCACCCTTACCTTTTAAAAACGGCGGAACTTTTTCTTCAATCGACGCCGTGCAAATGACCTTAGTGTCCCCCATTTCGATCAAGACGGAGCCTTCGGCATGTTTCGTAAAATTGCGCGTCACCCTAACCGGACGGATCTGATCCCGCCGACGGCCATCGATTCGACCTAACCCTGCTCCGCTCGCCATTGAGTCGCGCTCCTTCCTGCACAGCAAATCTAAAGGAGCGAATTATAGTGAACAGGGCTTCAAAGAGCAAATCCAGCGGCGCGACCGGTGCTCGTTTCTCAAACTGCGTTTCGGCTGGCAATCGGGAAAGCCCCCTGTATAATCCAGCGTGATGGTGCAGGTTGCTGTTCCCTCGGGAACGCCGCCTGCTCAAAGACCAACGGACGAGCGTCAGAGTTGACGATCACAGCCCCGGGCCGGGCAGAGCGGCCGGAAACTGCCACTCGTCGGATCTTGTCCCGATAGAACAGAGTTCCCAGCATTGATGCAGCAATGGGCGGGCGGCACGGGACAGTTGGTCGCACCGCGGCTTGAGTGGCATAAAAGGTGCTTTTCCCCTCAATCCATCTCGCACTTCAGACTTTACGCCCAACGACCGATACTGACTCTATTGCTGATCGACACCACGATTAACCTAGCCCGGCGAACCATATGAGCATTCCGAGCGTCACCGAAGTCACCACCCAGCAAGCAATCCTCGAAAACCGCAACATCCTGATTGTGGACGATGAAGAGCCTATCCGTCGATTATTGGGCTACCTTCTCGAACCCCACGGATACAAGGTGGCGCTGGCGGGAGAAGCGCGCGAAGCCCGTCAACGGATGGAGAGCGGTTCCTATGCGTTGGTGCTGTGTGACGTGAACATGCCGGGCGAATCCGGCATGGATCTCATTCGCCACATCCTGACGCAATACCCCAGCACCGCCGTCATCATGATTACGGGCCTCGACAGCCCCGTCCTCGCGAATGCGGCCTTGGATATGGGCGCCTTCGGTTACGTCATCAAGCCGTTCGAAGCGAACGAAGTCCTGATCAACGTGGCCAACGCGTTGCGACGACGCAAGTTGGAAATTGAAAACGCCATGCACCGGGAGAATCTGGAAGAAGTCGTCCGGACCAGGACGATTGCCCTTCAGCAGGCACTTGAGTGGCTGGAGCGGAGCGAGAAGGAACTGCGCCTCTCCCGCGAAGAAACCATTCAACGGCTCGCGATCGCCGCCGAATACCGCGACAGTTCGACCGCGCAGCATATTCAACGAATGAGCCACTACTGCGAACTGCTGGCCCGTCGCTACGGGCTTTCACCCGAGCGATGCGATCTCATCCGCACCGCCAGTCCGATGCACGACATCGGCAAGATCGGCACCCCGGACCATGTGCTGCTCAAGCCAGGCAAGTTCACACCCGAAGAATTCAAGGTGATCACCCAGCATACGGAAATCGGGTACCGGATTCTGGCCGGGTCTGATTCGGAACTCTTGAAAGTCGCCGCGCTCATCGCCTGGACGCACCACGAACGCTTCGACGGCACCGGTTACCCGCGCGGACTCAAAGGCGAGACGATTCCGCTTGAAGGCCGGATCACCGCCATCGCCGATAACTTCGACGCCCTGACGACGCAGCGTGTCTACAAGCCGGCCTATGATTTCGATCACGCGAAGGAACTGATGCTTAAGGAGCGGGGCAAGCACTTCGATCCGGAACTGCTGGATATCTTCTTCGACTCGATGGAGGAGATCACACGCATTTACGATCAATTTGCCGATCCGACCTGGTTGTCCACCTCCCGTCACCGCGCCATCACGCAGGACCAGGGAGAAGTCGCATGACCCGCACATCACGCAATTGGATCGCGTATCTGTGCGAGAGCCTCGCCTCCTCCGGCATGATGCCGACCTGGGAAGCCGCCACCTACCTGACCGACAACCTGTTCGGCGACAAGCCCAATCCCCGACTCTTGCGAACCGCCTGCCCCTATGAGGATACGACGCACCTGCTGCACCGGTTGTATCAACCGCTGGTCGAGGCCGCCACGCGCGATATCCCGATTCCCGCAGCAGCCATGATCCACGTCTTCACAGATATCAGCCTCACCGGCAAATCAGCCGTGCTGGTGGTGTATTTCCCCGGACACAATCAGCCGCACCAGCTCTTACTGCTGGATGCCGCCAAAGCCTGGGAACTGGTGTTTGACAATTCGGAGGAGTTTAACAGCTGGGCGGAGGAACGATATCATTGGATCAAGACCTCGCTCACGAGTGTCATCGCCGGCGTGTCCGTCTCCCCTGCCATTCCCTCGCCTCTCGAAGCCGTCAAGAACTGACTGGAAGGTAAGAGCGTATAGCCTGTGGCTTATAGCCTAGCCCGGAGCCTTCCTCATC
>Ga0209170_1000125_pt1 | contig 38849 bp, 34 predicted proteins | sample KloWWTKNB14_bulk_FD_187178 | JGI IMG/M metagenome (GOLD analysis project Ga0209170, IMG submission 187178) | Active sludge microbial communities from Klosterneuburg, Austria, studying microevolution and ecology of nitrifiers - Klosterneuburg... | ecosystem: Engineered > WWTP > Aerobic digester >...
TATTCGAACAGAACGAAAAGCATAAAGAGATTCTAGTTAAACAAATTGTTGCAAGAAAAAAAGTGGAAGAGGCAGTTCGTTTATCTAACGAACGGTTTGAACTGATTGGTAAAGCATCTAATGAAGCATTGTGGGAATGGAATCTCGAAACAAATAAGCTTTGGGGTAATAAAGCCCATCAAGAACTATATGGCCTTACGGTTGACGACCCTGTTCCGGACGATAAAGCTTGGAAAGAAGCTTTACATGAAGAAGACCGGCAACGAATTGAAGAGAGTTTAGAAAAAGTTTTTGCTTCTGATGTAAATATATGGGATGGAGAGTATCGGTTTAATATTCCAAATAAAGGTTGGGTTAGTGTTTTTGGCCGTACATATATTGAAAGGGATGCCAACGGAAAACCAATCAGGTTGCTTGGCAGCATGATGGATATTACTGACCGGAAGAGAAATCAAGAAACACTGGAAAAATCGGAAAAAAATTTACGACAAGTATTAACTAGTATTACCGATATATTCTATGTAATTGATACAAATTTTAGGATTACATTATTGAATAAGACTGCTAGCGAAATGTTGTCTAAAGCATGGGGTGTTTCAGTCGTTGCCGGTAACAATATTTTGGAACTGGTATCAGGCGATGAACCTGTAAAGGAGAGTTTTGAAAAAGCATTTGCCGGAGAATCAGTTGAGTATGAACATCAGCGAATTACTAAGGAATTAAATGGATGGTATCTGGTAAGTTTTCATCCGGTTATTTCAAATGAGGGAATTATTACAGGCGCATATATTGTAACAAAAGATATTACAGAAAGAAAAAAAGCACAGGCGCAGATAATTGAGAGTAATAATCAATTAAGAGATCTTGCTGCTCACCTATTAAGTATACGGGAAGAAGAACGCCGCAGAATTGGTCGGGAAATTCATGATGATCTGGGACAGCAATTAACCGCTGTCAAAATGGATGTGGCATGGATTGATAAAAAGATAGAGGAAAGTGATATTCTTATCAAAAACAAATTGAAGAATATAATAAATTTACTCGATGGAAGTAATCAGTCAGTTCGAAGGATATTAAATGAATTAAAACCAAGTATTCTTGACGAGTATGGATTAGTGGATGCTTTAGAGTGGCATAGTAAACAGTTTACAGATAGTACGGGTATTGCAGTCACTATCGATACAGCAGAATCAGAGATCCGGCTGGAAGAGGAAGTGGCAACATGTATTTTCCGTATATGTCAGGAAGCATTAACCAATGTAGCCCGTCACGCAGAAGCAAAAAAAGTTCTAATTTCACTAGAGCTAGATGATGATAGGATTTATGTGCAAATTGTGGATGATGGAAAAGGGTTTGACTTGGCCACTGCGCAAAATAAAGGATCATTTGGTTTACTCGGAATGCATGAAAGAGCAAGGTCATTAAAAGGCACATTAAAAATAGATTCAAGTATTAAAAATGGAACAACTGTTGTTGTTTCACTTCCTTACAAGATTCAAAAAATTAATACATCACATGAATAAAATAATACTAGCCGATGATCACAGCTTTATTCGTGTAGGTCTTATACAAATACTGAGAGATGAATACCCCACCGTTGAAATAACAGAGGTAGGTGATGGCGAATCACTGATAAATGAAGTATCTAAAAACGATTTCGATCTTGTAATCTCTGATCTTGATATGCCAGGCAGAAGCGGATTGGAAGCATTAATTCAGATTAAATTGATAAAGCCGAATTTACCGGTATTGATATTAAGTATTTATGCAGAAGATTTGTATGCAATAAGGGTATTAAAAGCAGGAGCTTCCGGCTATTTAAATAAGAATGCTGCACCGTATGAATTGATAACAGCAATTCAACGTATTTCTTTAGGTAGAAAATATATTACTTCTGAATTGGCAGAGAAATTATTAGTTCATATGGACTCTGATAAAGAGCCCCATGAATTATTAAGTAACCGGGAGTTTGAAATATTCAAATTACTGGCCGTTGGAAAAACAATAACACAGATAGCAGAAATGCTATCATTGGCATTAACCACCGTAAGCACCCATCGAAGCCGCATCATGGATAAGCTTGGATTATCTAACAATTCTGAATTAACTCGGTATGCCATCACACATAACATTATTACCGATCTCGATACTTAAAGAAAGTATAGTATTACTACTACATGGTTGCCGAATCAATTCTACCAACGCAAGGTTTTATTTGCTATTCTTCTTTAGCTATTAAAATAGTTCCTTGTGTTAATAAATAAACTCAATGAAAGTATTGATAGTTGATAGCTCTTCAGCGATAATTAGCAGATTGAAAGAATTGCTGGCGGAGTTAGATACTATTAAAAATATTTATGATGCAACAAAATGCAAGAATGCAATGGCATTAGTCAAAAAGCACAAACCTGATATTGTTTTATTAGACATCAATTTACCAAAGAACGAATCTTTTGACTGTTTATCGGAAATTAAAAAACTACATAAAGCAACAGTATTTATTGCATTGGCCAACAGAGGCTCTAGTGAAGTGGATGCAGTAAAATTCAAATTAAAAGGTGTGGAATTCTTTTTTGATAAATATCATGAATTTGAAAAAATACCTCAAGCAATTCGACAAATAGCGAAAAAGAATAAAGAAATGTAATTTTATAATAAGTAGGAAAAGTGAAATGGATCAACAGATAAAAGAGAAGGAGCTCTCAATTAGTAATACAGAGGAAAAATACAGACAACTGATTGAACAGGCTGGAGATGCTATTGTTGTTTATTCTATAGATGGCAGCATTCATGAGTTTAATAATATGCTGTGTACCGTATCTGGTTATTCCCGTGATGAATGTAAGGAACTGAAACTTCAGGATATACTAATAGGTAAATTGATAGAAAATCCTTCATTATATGAATTGATGATAAAAGGAGAAACAGTGACTCTTTATCGTCAGTTTAAAAAGAAGGACAATGTCTTTGTGGATATGGAAATAAGAGTTAAAAGCATTGGCGATGAAAAATTTTTGGCATTTGCAAGAGATATAACAGAAAGGAAAAAAGCAGAGCTTGCATTGAAGGAGAGTTTTGAAGTGCAAAAACTAATCATGGACTCTGCATTGGATGCCATCGTTTGTATTGACATAAACGGGAGCATTTCATTTTGGAATCCCGTTGCAGAAAAAATATTTGGATGGTCCAGCTCCGAAGTGTTAGGTAGTACCATTTCTGAAACAATAATTCCTGTAAGATATAGAGAAATGCATAGTGATGGAATGAAAAGGTATTTGCAAACAGGAACTGCCAAAATATTGAATAGGACAATCGAAATTACTGCGCTTAACAGAAAGGGGGAAGAATTTTCTATTGATCTGAGTATTGTCTCGATTCAACAATCAAATAAACCGTTTTTCTGTGCTTTTATCAGAGATATTAGCGAAAGAAAAAAAGCTGAAAACGAACTAAGGAAATTAAAAGAATCCTATCTGGCATTGATAAATAATGTAGATGGCATTGTCTGGGAAGCAGATGCTAAAACTTTTGAATTCACTTTTGTAAGTGAAAATGCTGAAAGATTGCTTGGGTATCCCAAAGAGAAGTGGTTAGAAAAACCAAGATTTTGGGCCGATCATATATACAAAGAGGACAGAGGTTGGGCTATTGATTACTGCATGAAGTGTACAAAAGAAAAAATATCCCATGATTTTGAATACCGGATGATAGCTGCAGATGGAAGGCTTGTTTGGTTAAGAGATATTGTTTCTGTTCAAGTAGAGAATGATGAGCCAGTAAAGCTAAGCGGCATAATGGTAGATATTACAAATCAAAAAATTTCGGAAGAAGAAAACAGAGAAAAAAAAGAACAACTGCGACTACTCGCAGCGTATCTTCAAAAAATAAGAGAAGACGAAAGAACGTCAATTGCTAGGGAAATTCATGATGAGCTAGGACAGCAGTTAACCGTTATGAAAATGGATGTTAGCTGGCTGGAAGATAATCTTAAGAATCAAAACGAAAAGGTATTAAATAAGATAACTGATTTTAAGAGTATGATTGACCAAACAGTTTCAACTGTTCGTCGAATAGCTTACGAACTTCGTCCAAGTATGCTGGATGACATGGGATTGGTTGCTGCTATCGAATGGCAACTAATTGAATTTGAAAAAAGGTCTGGCGTACGAACAAAGTATACAGGAATAAAATCTACACTTACATTGTCAGACACGGTGAAAACTTGCCTTTTCAGAATTGTACAGGAATCATTAACAAATGTCGGACGTTATGCAAAAGCAAAAAATGTAAGTGTGAGTCTTATGGAAACTGATCAACAAGTTGTTTTGAAAATACTTGATGACGGCATAGGGTTTGAATTGGAAAAACTTGCCTTTAAAAAAACACTAGGCATAGTAGGAATGAAGGAGCGTTGTTTAATGCTCGGCGGCGAGTTTAAAATAGACTCAACGCAGGGAGGTGGAACAAAAATAAAAATCATAATTCCAGCTCAGGTAAACTTGAACGAAGCAATAGCATAACATCATTCACCTGGATGATAACTCCTGGTCGAGTGCTTCAGTACATCTTCTTTATAAAATAATACATCCTTGAAGATTCCCTTAGTGTACATTTCCAATTGGTCAGTAAAATGCTTGGACGAAGGATCGCCGCTATTACCACCGGCTAATAATGATTTCGCTTTTATTTTTTTACCAAACTCAACAGCACAAATAAAACTGTTTCCACTTACACCATATCTTTTTTTAGTGCCGGCATAGTAGCGACTGTTATACGAAGGTAATTGACCCCAACTGGCCGAAGCGAATCCAACCGGGTAGCTTGGTTCATCATCTTTATATTTTTGAATAATATCATTGGAGATTCGCTGGTAGCGATTGACGTCTCCCCAAGGCATTTGCCATTTACCGAATTTATTTTTTAATTCTTTTACTACAGCAGCTAATGGAGGCAACAACTCTTGTGGCGATGCAGTAGCTGCGAATTTTTTTACCAATGTTACCTGGTCATCCCATCCCTCATCTATATATACCCGTTGAATGGAAGTTGTTAATTTTTGTGCCCATTCAATAGCCAATGTAGTAGCTACAGAATTTTCTGATGAATAATAATTCCAATCTTTTAAAACCTGAATTGGTGCTGCCAATGTTTGATATAAAGAATCAGCAGCCGAAATATTTTTTTCAAATGAGCTAACTAATGCCGGAATTAAAACTTCCATAGCGGAAAGTTTTTGATCATAACCAGCGGCAATTATTTTTTCTATGGTGAATTTATTTTCTTTATCTAAAACTCTGGCAGCATTAACACCCCGAAAGTTTTCACCATCAGGTGCCATATAAGCAGGATAGTTTTCTTTTTTTGGACTGCTGCTGCCGGATACTGTAAAAGGTGTGGAGTTGCAATTTTGTATCCATCCGGTAGCAGGATTATATACATGTACCGTTTCATTTAATGGATGTAAACCTTTCCATTCAGTGGCCGAAGTGGTACCATCTACAGCATTGCTCCAGTTTAGTTTCTTATCTCTGCGGGGCATATAGTTACCATGCCAGTAGGCAATATTTCCTTTGTTATCGGCAAACACCGTGTTATTAGAGGTGTTGGCCAGCATCGCCATATTCTTTTTATAATCTTCCAGCCCTTTTGTTTTTGTTCTTAAAAAACTTTGCATCAAACTTGTTAGCGAACGGTTATAACCTCTTACACTTATCCATTGACCATTGCGGTTAGCCATAATAGGACCATGATGGGTGTAATAGGTTGTAATTGCTTTTGTATGAAGAACATCATCTTTCTTGTAGCGAAGGGTAATTATTTTTTGTGTAACAGGTTTTAATGCCTTGTTATACTCGTAAAAAAGTTTATTATTTTTCTTTACAATTTTCTCGTTGTACATATCTGCCACATCCATATTACCCGACGTATGCATCCACCCGCAATATTGATTGAAGCCCTGGTACACAAAAAACTGTCCCCAGGTAACGGCACCGTATGCATTCAATCCTTCATCACTCACTACATGCACTTCCGGACGGAAATAAAAAGTAACATGCGGGTTGATATATAAAATAGCATTGCCAGATGCTGTTTTAGAAGGAGCAATAGCGAATCCGTTGGAGCCAGTAACCTGTTCTTCAAAATAATCTTTTGTTTTAGCAACGGCCGGGGCTGTATCGCCGAGGTAAAATTTCTTTACATCATTCTCCGTAATATCTCCTGTGCTGATGGCGCCAATGCTTCCGTCGGTCCATAATAATTGATACCAGGGTTTGAAACGGGTCAATAATGCTGGTTTTACTTCTGGATGTTTGTATAAATAATAATTAATGCCATCCGCATACGCATTTAATAATTTTTGTAACCAAATAGGACTTTTTTTATAATCCGCTACTGCTTCTGCAGAATCAATAATGAGTTTTATATAGAGGTCGTCTTGCAAAGAACTTTCGCCTTTTATTTCACTCATGCGGCCCAGTTTTTCAATGTAGTTCATCTCCACCCTTTTAAAATCATCTTCGCATTGGGCATACAAAAGTCCGAAGACTGCATCAGCATCTGTTTTACCATAGATGTGCGGAATGCCATAGTTATCCCGGATAATAGTAACCTGCTTTGCCTGTTTTTCCCAACGGCCAATTTCTGAAGTCGAAAATGGTTGAGCAATTAATTGTGCAGGCAATAGGAGCAACAACAGTAGTTTTTTCATTTCTATAACTGATTATTTTCTTAAATAATAATTGGCCAATGCCTTTATAATAGCAACGGGATTTGCCTCATCGGTATTGGTGATTACAATAATAGACAATCCATCGTTTACAAACCGGGTGTAGTATGACCTGAAACCAATATTAGCTCCGCCATGCCCAACAAATTTGTGACCGTCAAACTCATCAATCGTCCAGCCAAAACCATAATAGGATTTTGATTTTTCATCGTTTGAGATTTTAATGAAGGGCTGCCAAAGCATTTCCCAGCTTTCTTTTTTCAGGATCATTTTTTTTTCTGTGATCACCTTGTCCCATTTTATCATATCAGTACTGGTAGATAAGAAACCGCCACTTGGGCGGATGGCAAACATAGCCGTAGCGTTCAGCAACGTATCACCCTTGTGCATATAGCCACTGGCCCTGTTGAGTATGATGGGATAGAAGTCGGTCATACGACTATTATTCATTCCTGCGGGAGCAAAAAGTTTTTCCTCTATGTATTTACCCCAATGGATACCGCTTACCTGTGTTATGATTTGCGCCAGCATATAATAAGCAATATTACAGTACTGGTATTTTTCACCAGTTTTAAAATCTAATGCCAACGGATAAGCGGCCTTAATTATGCCAAGGTCACTTATCATTTTAAAATTATCATAGGCCGGGCTTTCTCTTTGAAGACCTGATGTGTGAGACATCAAATTTTTTACCAGTATAGGCCGCCATGTTTCTGGTGCATCAGGAAAGAATTTATGAACTGAATCATTAATGGACAGCTTGCCTTCTTCCTGCAATTTCATAATGGCTGTAGTAAAAAATTGTTTGCTGACGGAGCCCAGCCGAAACACCGTTTCGTTGCTAGCGGCTACGTTGAATTCAACATTGGCAAGGCCATAGCCTTTATTCACAGTTACTTCTCCCTTTTTAATAACAGCTAATGAAAGCCCTACTATCTTTTGCTGCTTCATTATGTTCTGTACAATGATGTCAGTACTGTCCGTTTGTGCAAATAATAAAGAAGGGAAGAACAGAATGAAAAGTAATTGTTTCATATATGAATTAGTTTTTCAGATACTTATATAAAAAGGCGCATAAAAATCCAATGACCACATATATCATAAACCGGATTAACCGTCCTTTCCAGGTAGTGTTATCACCGAACATGAAGAAAGATTTTTTACAAGTTACTTATTTGCTATCCAATTGTTCAATTGTTTTCTTCGCCGCTGCCAGCCGTATCTGCTTATTTTTTTCCACAAGCTTATGCGTAGCCCATTTTTCTAATTTATGATGTAACGGAACGAGCAATGCTGCAATACAAACCAAAGCCAACAACATCAGTATTGGATTGTGATGGGTTATTCTTTCTAAAAAAGGATGAAGCAATAAGTTTAAAAATTCGAATACAACCAATAATGCAACGACACCTAAAAACTGAATAACTTTTGTATTGGTGATATGACGACGGCTGAGTGCTAAAAATAAAATGATGAAGCTGAGAATGCCGAGTGCTAATAAAGCGTATTGTATATTTTGCTTTCGTTGTTGTTCTTCCTTCACTTTTTCTGCTGCTACTTCTTGCTGGCGCAAATCCTCTTCAAAAGTCATTAATAGAATCTGTTGATTGGATTTGCTACTCGTTAATGAATCAGCCGCAGTTTTAAAAACTTTTGCATATCTCAGCGTACTGTCGCAATTTGTTTTTTCATAAATATCAGTAAGCAGTTGTGCTGGTTTACTGCTCAGGTAAAAAAAGGAAGTATTGTTTACTGCGGCAATTGCCTTTTTTGCATAGTACGCACAGGAATCTGTTTGGTTGAATCGCTGATAATGTTCTGCCAAACCTGCGTAAGCCATATTGAGATACCTGATATTAGGCGTTCCGAGGATTTGATTAATCGCCATATTAAAGTAGCTTACAGCTAACGAAGGATTGCCCATTTTACTTTGTACACTACCGAGGTTTATAAAAACAACACTGAGAGAGAAAGTCGATTTTTGACGCATAGCAATTTCATAAGCTCTTTGTGAATACATTAACGACGAGTCTAAATTATTTCTAGAAAGATATACTGCCCCTAGGTTAAGAGGAGCAAAACCTTTTATTTTTTCATTTTTCCCTTTATCTGCATGTGCTGTTGCTGAAAGGTATAAGCCAATAGCCTTTTCATATTCCTCTCTATCCTTGTAAATATGTGCCAGTTGATTTTCTGCCCAAGCCAATATAGACAAGTTGTTACTTTTTTCTGCTAAACCAATAGCCTTATGATGACAATCCAATGCTTTAATATTGTTACCAAGTAGCCGGTATCCCTGGCCTAAAAAAGAATAAGCAACCGACTGTTCGATATTATTATTTTCTTTTTTTGATTGATTCAATAGTTTTAATCCTGTTTCAATACCCCATTGAGGATTGTTATTAATTTCTGCTGATACCAAACTTACAAGTAAGTCAACTTTTTTGTCTTCGTTTCTTTCTACACCTACTTTTTGAAGTATAGAATCTACGTTTGGTTTTTGTGCTGTACTGATGTGCGCCATAAAATAGAAGCATATGGCGATAAATATTTTTTTCATTGTTTTATTTTACTCTATTCTTTATCTATAAGAGCTGTAGGCTCGATTTATTTAGTAACATCGGACTTTAGTCCGGTGGAAAGAACTGTAGTGTGACATGAGTGCCATCGGCACGGGCCATTTCTAAACAAATGTACCGAGGCTACGCCTCTATCACTTTTCCAACTCTTCAATTGTTTTCTTCGCCGCTGCCAGACGTATTTGTTTATTCTTCTCCACCAGTTTATGTGTTGCCCATTTTTCTAGTTTATGATGCAGGGGAACCAGTAAGGCAGCAATACAAACCAAAGCTAACAACATCAATATTGGATTGTGATGTGTGATTCTTTCTAAAAAAGGATGGAGCAATAAGTTTAAAAATTCGAATACAACCAATAATGCAATTACGCCTAAAAACTGAATAACTTTTGTATTGGTAATATGACGGCGACTAAGTGCTAAAAATAGAATTACAAAACTGATGATACCTAATGCTAATAAGGCATATTGTATATTTTGTTTTCGTTGTTGGGCTGCTTCAGCCTGTTTAGCTTCTTCTTCGATACTCCTGATCTGTTCATTGAAAGCCAGTGCCTGTATCTTGTTTGTATTATCCTGGCTGAAGATCCTGGCATTAATATCAGCTTCCATCCTCGAAAAATAATAAGCACTGTCTTTATTATTTGCCGCGTCAAAAATCTGCCGCATAAATCCGGCGCCAGCCAGCTTCAGATTATTGTTGTTATATTGATTACCGAGGCTCAAGAGCCGGTTGGCTTGTACTTTGGATTCTAATAATCTGTTCTCATTAAGTAAGTAGGGAATATAGCCCAATTCAAATCTCAATATTGCCGAATTGCTTGTGATGAATTCAGTAAGTGCCAGAGTCTTGTTGAAATATATTTCGGCCAATTCTTTTTCTGCTTTTGCTGCAAAGGCTGAGCCGGTTAAATGTAATGCTGCATATTCATACAACCGGCTATTTGTCCGTTGACTGTTTTCCATTAATGCCTGGGCATAGTGTAAAGCAGAGTCAGGTTGATTTTGCAATAAAAAGTAAGTGGACATGCCCCTTTGATATTGAACTAACATGTAATCGTACAAGGGATGTGTTTTTTCGGGTAAATTATCTTTTCCAAGCTGATTAAATTTCACCATTTCCTCTGTATTCTGAAGGTATAGGTAAACAAGGGCTATATCGAAATATAAAGAACTTGTCCTTCGCTTGTCCTTAGTTTTTATTGCCAAAGGCAATGCTTTAAAATAATACTCAAGCGCAGTTGTGTTATCTCCTTTTGCAAGTGAGAGATATATGCCAATCCAGTTATAGCTGGAGGCCAGCAAGGCAGCATCGTTCTGTTGCTGTGCTATTTTGAGCAATTCAATAGCTAAAGTGGAGTCGGCATTGCCCGAAAAGCTATTTAAATTCTCAAGGATTTTTTCGATAATGCGAAACCTGTCTATTGGTTTAGTGGTTTGGGGCAACAAGTTCTTTAAACTATCAATGGTTTTATTTTGTGCCGTACTGTTAAATGCCAAAAAGAAGAGGCATACAGCGATAAATGATTTTCTCATAATTATATAAGATAAACGAATTATTTTTTATTTCACCCGGTTATACTTTTTTAAAACATCCATCACCAGTTTATGCGGCAGGCCATATGCTTTATTCCCATTTACACCTTCCATCGTTTCTGCTGACACCATTGCATTAATAATAGCTTCTTCGACCGCCTGCACTGTGGCATTAAACAAAGGATTAATTAGGTCATTGGGTAACTCATCCAATTTTGTAAACTCTTCTCTTTGAAATGCTGTTGTGTTAGCAGTAGAGAAAGCAATAAAAATATCACCAGAGCCATTTTCGCCACGACCGCCGACAATGCCAACTCCAAGCGGAACTCTTGCAGCAATTCTTTTTAATTGGTGTGGTAATAGTGGAGCATCTGTTGCCACCACTACAATTATAGAACCATCGCCTGCCTGGTAAGAGGGAGGTGCTTTGAATTCATAATTCATCGTGTCTTTTAATTCCTGCCCAACAGGAACACCGGCAATAGTAAAATTTCTTTTACTTCCAAAATTTGATTGCACCAGCACACCAACGGTATAAGAACTGTCTTTTATTTTTATAATTCTGGATGCTGTTCCGGTACCCCCTTTAAATCCCAGACACATCATACCCGTACCCCCGCCTACATTTCCTTCTTTGATGAAGCCGGTCTTAGCACTGTCCAATGCTTCAAAAGCATTTTCTTCTTTTACATGAAAACCATAAATGTCATTTAAGAAACCGTCATAAGTTTCTGCCACTACGGGATAAGTGTACCAAAAATCTTCCTTGTACCAGCCTTTCTTTACATACCATTTCAATACGGCATCTCTTACAACACCTACACTGTTTGTGTTAGTGATCATGATGGGGCCTTCCAGGAAACCTGATTCGGTAATCCAGGTTGTGCCGGTCATTTCTCCGTTTCCATTTAGTGAGTACCAGTTTGCATATACGGGATTGTTATTATGCCCTCTTGGCAAAATAGCAGTAACACCTGTTCTTACTGGCCCTTTGCCTCGTATGTTTTTTCCGCTGCCGGAAATAATTGTACTGTAACCAACTTCAATTCCTTTTACATCTGTAATGGCATTGTATTTACCTGGTGTGCCGTTAAATGGAATACCGATGTCCCGGGCTCTTGGCTTTTGAGCCTGCATCGAAAGTTGAAAAAAAATTATTAATGCGGCAATAAATATTTTTTTCATGGTTTATTTTTTAACTTCTTTTAATAAGTGTTGAATGCAGGTGCTTTACCCTCCACTCTTTTTTTTCTCTAATTAAAACTACCGTTTCCAACCATTGCGAGGTTACCTGTTTGCCATCTTTTACTATTACTGACTGAAGACGATAGGTAACCGATGCTGTAGTTTTATCAACCATGGTATTGATAAACTCAAAACTATTAGTACGTTTAAAATCTGCTGACTGATTAAGCGTAATGGCTTTTAGAATAAGTGTATCCATATTCCAAATCTGGCCATATTCATATAGCGTAATATCAGTTGTGCTATAAGCTTTCAGGCTGATAGAATCCCGGTTGGATAAAGCATCAAATAGTTTGACAACGGCATGTTGTACCCTTTCCTGTTTTTTTGTTAGCGACTCTTGGCAATACAGTAAAGTTGAAATTGAAAAAACAGTAAGAAAGAGGGCTATTTTTTTCATTTATTTTCAATTGATTTTATAATCAGTTCCAGCACTTCATCTATTTTATCATCTGCCATCCAACGGGTAACTACAACCAGGTCATGTTCTTTATCTATAACGATGTAGTTGCCACCATAACCAGCAGCATAATATATTTTAGATGAAAGATTCGGCCATTCCTTATCAGTATTCAACCACCATAGATAGCCATACCTTTTAAATGCAGCAGAAGGTTGCTGTACGACATTCACCCAATTTTCTGAAACCAGTTGCTTATCATTCCATTTTCCGTTTCGTAAAAACAATAAACCAAACCTTGCATGATCTAATGTATTGATGAAGATGCCGCCCCCATGATGCCCGCCACCGCTTACCGATTGCATCATCAACCCATCCAGGTTTACATATGAATTTTCGTAACCATGCCATCGCCAGGTGGTAGAAGCACCAATGGGATCCATGATCTTTTCTTTTAAAACCATGGGCAATGGTTTGCGCCACACTTGCAATAAGGAATAGGCCAATAGGTTTACCCTTACATCATTGTATTTATAAAAAGTTCCAGGTTCGTTCAACTTCCTGTTTTTCCAATCATCAATACCACCTTCTCTTGGCGGACGATCGGCCCAGTCGTGTAAATCAAATAATGTTCCGCTCCAGTCCGATGATTGATTTAATAAATGCTCCCAGGTTATTTTAGAATTATGTACTCCATCAAAACTCCCATCGGTTACATAACGATCCATATTGTCAGTTACATTTTTTATAAGCCCATTGTCAACAGCTATTCCTACAACTGTAGAAAGATAACTTTTAGTTACGCTGAATGTCATATCCACTCTTTCCACATCGCCCCATTGCCCAATGATGTAGCCATTTTTTATAATCAGTCCTGCGGGGCCGCTTCTTTCTTTCATAGGCCCGATGATTTTATAGTTGGGTTCCCGGCCATATGATTTCATAATGGCAATACGCAAATCCTTATCAACTTTGTTTTCACTTTTTAAAGCCAGTTGAATGGCACTGTCAATTAAACTTTTATTTAGTTTGAGTTCTTCAGGCTTTTTTGTTTGCCAGTTTGCATCTGGGTAATAGGATTGCTGGGCTTGTGCAATAAACAATAACGAAAGGAAGTAAAGTCCTATTAGTAGCTTCTTCATAAATTAAAAAATTAGTCTAAGTGATATTTTTCTTTTAAATAGTTGATCAAATCTTTACCAGTTTTTAATAAATTTTCTTCCATCGGGGCAATAGAGCGGATAGTGCCATTCATATAAACTATGTAAAGCCCAAACTCTTTTAGTATCTCCGGATTGCTTGTACGCAGTTGTGGGTTATTCGCTTCTCTTTTTATAGTACCGTCTTCATTTTCCATAGCCCTGAAAACAGTGGGCTCAAACAATTTTGAAGCTATCGTTTTGTAATGCGCAAATTCTTCAAAATACAAATCCTCCAGTTTTGTAATTTGGGGAAGCTGATTATAGTATTCCATTATCTTATTAGCTGCCTCATTGCTATGGATTAAGCGAAAGCTTCCTGAATTTTTTAATTGCTCAAATGTTTTATTGTTGGTAACAAGGGAAATTATCCTTGGTCCCACCCTCGCCATATAATAAGCATTATTGCCCTGTTCTTTTAGTAAAGAGGGTGTACTAACGATGGTAAGAAAATTATCCATCAATGCTATGTTGGCCCGGTTACCGGTAATGTTTTTCTGAATTATAATCTCATCTTCCTGCAAGTCTGCCACCAATGATTTTATAAACTGTTTCTCCCGGTCTTTTTCAATTTTATGCTCCAATTGATATTCTGCCAAAAACCCACAGAACACAGCGAGGAACAACATTAAAAATTCCCAGAAATAATGGGTCCATTTTTTTCGGGCGGTGTGTGAGTGGTGGTGTACTTCCATAAATGTTTTATTTCAGTCCGTATTTATTTTTTAAAATGGAAAGAAGCTCTTCCCCTTTTTTCAGTGTTTCAGCTTTTCGATCCCACAAATTTTTATTATTGTTCGATCGTATTTGACAGATATTGGCATATTGAATAAAATCCTGTTTATTCTCGCTCAGGAAAGGCATTGTTTGTTGTTTGAAAGAATCAATCTTTTCGGCTGATAGCTCCAGGTTCATAACTTCATCGAGAAAAAAGGCATTGAATATTTTATTCCGGGTACTCAGAAGTAATTCATACATCGGATCCTGGAAATCCAATTGGGTTTGCAACCGTCGGCATGACTGGTCATACCTGGCTATAGCATCAGTAACATCCCGGGTTTTAAAATAACGTAGTCCGCCCGAACTTTTTAACTGGTGCAAAGTGGCATCCTGGAATGCTACCTGTAGATAGCGGGTGCCGAACCGGCCATAGTAATACCAGGTTCCGGCAGGCAGCGAAGATAGCGGTTGGTGCTGAACCAGGTTTCGGAAAGTGTCAATTTTACGGGTGACAAAATCGTTGATCAGCATGGCTTCTTTTAAAATAGCGGTGTCAATTTTCAGGTCTTCATAAAGTGAATTTGCGTATTGTTTTTCCCGGTCTTTTTCAATCTTATGCTCCAATTGATATTCTGCTAAAAATCCACAGAACACAGCAAGGAACAACATTAAAAATTCCCAGAAATAATGGGTCCATTTTTTCCTGCCCCGATGGCTATCGGGGTCGGCAGCGGTGTGTGCATGGTGGTGTACTTCCATAAGCTTATTATTTAATCAAAATTGTATTCCTTTTTAATCATTTCAATAAGCCCTTTTGCCCGGTTTTGAAGGGCAATAGCATTACGGATATAGAATTTAATGGTAGAGGAATAATAATGATAGTTCAACGATACGGTGTTTATATCTTTTGAATCAGCAGAAAGCAAAGATGGCTTTAGCAAAGGTTTGGTGATGTTTGTTCGCTGGCCACCTAAACTACCACTGGCGATTACTTTTATATTTATCATCATTTGCTGAAAAACATAGCTGTCAAACAACAGGGTATTACCTTTATGAACTTCATCGAGCTTCAAACGCAGCAGGTCTATTTGATTGGCCAGCCATTGAAAGGATACATAATAAGTGCCGATACTATCCAGCAAATCCTTGTTTTTAATGTACCTGAGCAAACCTGCAGTCTTAAGCTGGTCAAAAGACTTTGAGTTGGTATAATAATACCCAACATTGGCAGTAACCGTTCTGGCTGCAAAATAAATTTCGGGGGTATTTGTAATATCTGAATGTAATAACTCAACAAGTGAATCGGCCATCTGTGCACTATGACTATTCCGATCTGTTACCGAACTCAAAAGAATAATATCTGAGTGCAGGTCGGATAGCATGGAATTCAATTGGGTCTTCACTTCTTTTTTGTGAAGAATAACTTCCCGGGTGTTTTCCGCATAAAATCCCAACGATACGGCCAGAAACAACATTAAAAACTCCCAGAAATAATGTGTCCATTTTTTTCGGGCGGTGTGTGAGTGGTGGTGTACTTCCATAAGTGATTTCTTAGAGGTGATATTTATCTATTTAAGAAGGCGTTAGTTCGATGAAATTTTGTTTCAAATATTTCAAGTAATAATAATTTCGAACATTGGAAACACTCATAGTGTTTCCAATGTTTATGTTTACTGATTTTTATAGAAGCCTTCGTCAGCATATTTAGTTGCTGCTTGCAGCAATGCTGTAAATTCTTTTACTTTTTCAACATCACCTTTTTTGATGTAGAGCTGTTGCAGGCAATGATATATCAATGCACTTTTTGGAAATCGCTGTAGAAGCTCATTATAGGTTTTAACAGCCTCATCGTATTTTCCTGCTTTTATTTGTGCGGCTCCAATGTTTATTGCCACCGGCCTAGCATACAATGGTGGCTCTCCATAACCAAGATCTAATTCATTTTTGTGTGCTTTTTCCAACAGCTTTAGTGCCACATCATAATTGCCCTGATGACTGGCTATGCAGCCTTGTAATTCCAAGCTGGCAGTATTAATGGTATTTTGATAACCTTCGTTTAGAGTGCTGTCTTTTCCGGTTTGTTTATGATTTCTCCATAATAAGGCATCTAAATCGCTGGAATATTTCAAAGCAAGTTCTACATTATTTTTATCCAGGGCTGCCATGCCTTTTACAAAAGAGATTAATGCGTTTTTAAATTCTTTGTTTTTATAACTGAAGACGATGTCCTTATCTTTAATAGCTTCTAATTGCTCTGCTGCTTTATCCCAATTACCAAAAGCCATTTCCATTTTGCCGGGTGCCATTACACCCTGATTGAAAAAACTACCATCGTACATTTTTTTCCGAAGTTTGTTTATGGGCATATTTTTTAACCTTTCAGCATAGTATAATCCTTCATTATGCCGGCCGTCATGTACGCAATTATTAATGAGGTAATTGATGTTGTGTATGTAATTCCAGTTGTCCACTTCTTCTACACCTTCATTTTTCATGTAGGCAGAATCAGTTTTAACAGAAGCTACAAAAGCATCATGTGCTCTTTTATAATCGCCAACCCTGTTGTAAATATGACCCGGCATATGTACAATATGTCCCGACAAAGGAGCCAAAGAAGTTAATGTATCTGCACTTGCCAAGGCTCTTTCAGGGCAGCAATGTTCCATCAAATGAATCCAGTAATGATGAAAGCCATGATTGTATGGTGCTGCTCTTTGTACATCTTTCAATAAAAATTCGCTGTACATCTGTCCTTCCATTGGTTTCATATCAGTATCGAAGCCACTCATTTTATATAATGCTAAAAACAATTTTGCATCAATATCTTCCGGAAATTTATGTACGATCAGCTCTAATTTTTTAATTACCTCTGGAAAAGATGCTTCTTTTAATGAATCGCCAAGTATGCCAATCTCCGCATACAATTTTTCTCTTTCATTGGCTTTTGGTAATAATTTTTTTAATTGAACAACAGCAGTTGTTTTATTGTATTTATATACGCTGTCTTCATCCGGCCCAAGTGTTTGCAATAAACCCCAGTAAGGCATAATAGCATTGGAATCATTTTTTATCGCTTCTTTAAATGCACGGTAAGCTTCAAAATCCCAGAAGTCGTGTAACAAAGAAATGCCTTGGTTAAAATAGGCTTTTGTTTTTTCTGATTTAGATTCAATCTTCATATCAGAGTTACCAATACCGGTCATAAGTTTCGGGGCTGGTAAATTATGAATATAAAAAATCTGTGCCCTGCCAGCCTGCATGTGGGCTAAATGATTGTGGTTGGACTTTTTAGTATCATCAGCATGTTGATTGTGTTGGGAAAATCCGTATGCAGGCAATAGGAGGGTGATGAAAATAGCAATTTGTTTCATGTTGGTTTTTTGGTTGCTAAATTTACCGAAATAATATTGGGATTTTCGCAAGAATTAGCTTCCAAATTGATTGGGAGTTTTAAAACCAATGAAAGCTTGGTTTGATTAGCAGCAAAGAAATTTATTCTTCTTCCTTAAATAAAGCTTCGGGGGGAAGGCCTTTTACAAACCGATCGTAAGCCTGTTTTATATATAGTTGAAAATCGTAGTCGCCAGAATATTTTGTAAACATATAGGATGGTCGAAATACTCTCATAAATCTATCCAGTTCATTTCCGTCTAATAAAGTAAGGCGACGAACCAATGCTTTGCTAAAACGATTCGATACAAAATTATCTTCCTCTTCTTGAAATAATCGTTTTTGAAAAGAAGCCATACTTCTATTTCGTTTAAAACGGAACATATTTATGATCTCATCCAAATCGAAACCAGCAGCACCGCCATATGATGGTGTTACGGTTTTTAAACCCGGCTTTTCATAATTAAAAATCTTAGCATAGTCCCTTCTATTCTGAATAGAATCCTGCCGATAATTTTTCAGTTTTAATTTAACCTCTTTCATCACCGGCACATTTACCTGCAATGAAATATCGAAACTCATAGGGTTAGCTATTTTTAGAACAGGAAATTTAATGGTAGGTTTATTCAAATAGCTGAACCAGATAGAATCTTTTTCAGAAACTTCAATTATATAACGTCCTTCACTATTGGTAATAACGCCTTCGCCGGAAGTGCTGAGTACAGTTACAGCTTCCATCGGATAGTTTCTGGAACTATCGTACACCGTTCCTTTTATTTTATACAATTGAGCACTTGAAGAAACAGTAGTTCCTAAAAATGCAATTATGGTTATGAATAATATGTAGAAATTTTGCAGACGCAAGTTTTTATAATTGACGCAAGTAACAAAAGAAAATGCAAAAGGAACTGTAAAGTGTCAATTCTAAGCTTGCAGAAGAACCTGTTCTACCACTTTTGGATAATGCTCATGCTCCAATTGTAGCACTTTAGCAGCCAATGAATACGCTGTGTCATTTTCCTCTATGGAGCATTTAGCCTGAAAAATAATATCGCCATGATCGTAATGTTCATCAACAAAATGTATTGTTATGCCAGTTTCTGTTTCTTTGTTATCAATAACTGCTTGATGAACATATTGGCCATACATTCCTTTGCCGCCATACTTTGGTAATAAAGCTGGATGAATATTGATGATTGAATTGGGAAATGCTTTGATTAATGCAGTTGGTATTTTCCAGAGAAAGCCAGCAAGAATAATAAAGTTGATGCCTGCTTCTTTTAATTCATCTGTAAATGCATTGCCACGGAAAAAAATTTCTTTCTCAAGTACTAGTGTTTGGATAGAACTTTGTTCAGCAACTTTTAATACACCAGCGTCTGACTTATTACTTACAATCAGCGAAACGGAAATGCTTTTGTGATTTTTAAAAAAATCGATATTCTTAGCGGCATTGCTGCCTGTTCCCGAAGCAAAAATTGCAATTTTTTTCACCGGGCAAATATAAACTCAATATTAGCTAACTTGATTTTCAAATTAAACAGGAGATGATAAAAGGACTTTATGAAACACATATTAATGTAACCAACCTGGAAAAATCAATTACATTTTATAAAGAAGTGCTGGGTTTGCATTTCTGTCATAAAGAAGAAAAAAGAAGAATTGCTTTTTTCTGGATTGGTAAACCAAAAGAATTTATGCTTGGTCTATGGGAAAAGCAGGCAGAAGAAATGGAGAAAAGGCATTTTGCTTTTCGGTGCGATGAAGAAGATATTTTAATCAGATCGGTTAAGTACCTCAAGGAAAGAAGCCTAGAACCTTACAATTTTTTGAATGACGAAACAGAAAAGCCAATGGTATTTGCCTGGATGCCGGCGTTGGCAATTTATTTTAATGATCCAGATGGAAACGTATTGGAATTCATTGCTGTTTTGGAAGGTGAAGCCAACCCCGAATTGGGAGTAATCTCTTACGAAGAATGGAAGAAGGCTTCAAACACCTAAAAAAGAATAAAGCTATTTGATATTTAAGACTATTCTGATTTCTGACTTCCGATTTCAGACCTCTTTATAACACCCATCTTAATCCCAATCTTTCGGATATAGTTTATAAAAAATTTAAACTGACCAAAAGGAAAGCTGACAAGAATTACCGCCATCGGCCAGATAATGGTAATAAGTAGTATATATATGATAGCCCAAAGCCAATCTTGCTGAATAGAAAGGACGTTCATTATTTTTTTACCCACAAAACCGGTAAGACTACCACCAATAGCAAATGTGCAAAGGATTAGCACAAGCTGCGACCCATTTACTTTCCATTTTTTTTGAAGCTTTTCGAACATCATTTGATTTATGAGGCGCAAAAATGCAGAAAAAACCACCAACTGTAGTTATATCCGATTACTTCTTTTCACATTCGATAGAAATCACTAAAAAGTTGACTGAATTATGACAATTCAAATTACATATTGCATAAATATGTTGAAAAATCGCCTGAAACCCTTACTGGTAGCGGCTTAAAAAAAAGTTAAACGCCTTGTGGATTTATTAACTTCCTGACTTATTTTTGCGGCTGAATAAAGGATTTTATCCACATTTTTTTAGAATCAATTGAGACTATGATTCCCTGCAAACTCATCGGCAAAAGGCTATTTTTATTATTATTAACATTTTTTGTTTCTACTAGTATAAACAATGTTTCGGCGGCAGATATTGCTGCTGGTAAGGCATTATTCATGAGTAAATGTGCCAGCTGCCACCAGGTTTTGAAACCGGGAACTGGTCCTGCGTTAGCCGGAATAGAGGACAGACACACTTGGGCAGATCATAATGAGTTATTGAAATGGATCAATAACCCAGCCGCCTATCTTGCAAAAGATGCTTACACACAAGGTCTTTTGGCTCAATATAAATCAATGATGACTGCTTTTCCTGATATTACATTGGTTGATGTTGATAATATTGTAGCATATATTAATGATGCGGCAGTTGCAAAAGCTCCACCTCCAGGCGACACTAATGCAGGAGCACCAAAATCAAATAGCAATGCAATAATATTTGGTGTTATATCTCTAATATTAGCAATTATTGCACTGATTTTAATGCAGGTTAACAGTAACCTCAAGAAAATGTCGGATGATGCTGAAGGTATAAGTCGTCCGGAACCAGTGCCTTTTTATAAGAACAAGGTATACATTACCATGTTTGCTTTGTTGTTTTTTGCATTTGCTGGCTATCAGTTTAGCAAAGCGGCAGTAGGCTTAGGCAGACAAACAAATTATGAACCAGTTCAACCAATTTTCTATTCACATAAAGTACATGCTGGTATCAATCAGATAAGTTGTTTGTATTGCCATGGTAGTGCATGGGAAAGCAAACATGCTGCTATTCCTTCTGTAAATGTTTGTATGAATTGTCATAAGGCAATTGGAGAATATGTAAAAGGACCAACACTATATGATAAAGAAGGCAACGAAATTAACGGTACAGCAGAAATAGCTAAACTATACAAGTACGCAGGGTTTGATCCTAATAATCCAAACGATTGGGATCCTTCAAAAGCAAAACCAATTGAGTGGATTAAAATTCACAATCTTCCTGATCATGTTTACTTCAACCATTCACAACATATAAGAGCAGGTAATGTACAGTGCCAGAGCTGTCATGGAGAAATAACTGGAATGGATGAAGTAAAACAAGTTTCAGAATTAAGTATGGGTTGGTGTATCAACTGTCATAGAGAAACGAAAGTTGATTTTAACTACACCGATAGTACAGGAAACAAGTTCTATAGTATATATGAGAAGTTTCATAATGATATAAAGAACCACAAAATGGATAGTGTGAGAGTTGAGCATATCGGTGGTTTGGAGTGTCAGAAATGTCATTATTAATATAAATAGGCAGTTGGCAGTTTGCAGTTAACTGTCGCTGTTTTATTAAGGATGTTGAAAATAAATTCAGATGGCAACTGCAAACTGCCAACTGCTAACTGGGAAATTATATGAGTCAAAACAAATACTGGCAAAGTTTCGGAGAAGTGAACGACCCGGAGAATCTTAAAAACCTCTCCCAAGATGAGTTTCAAGAGGAATTACCTTTCGAAGGCTTTGATGATAAAGGGTTGATAGATGCCAAAGCTCCACGCAGAGATTTCTTAAAGTATCTTGGATTTAGTACTGCTGCTGCTACATTGGCCGCCAGTTGTAAAATTCCGGTTAAGAAGGCAATTCCTTATGCAAACAAGCCAGAAAATTTGGTGCCGGGTGTTGCAAAATTCTATGCAACTACTTATGTGCAGGATGGAGATGTAGTGCCTGTTTTGGCTAAAGTAAGAGATGGTCGTCCAATTAAGATTGAGGGAAATAAATTAGCAAACAACTCATTTGCGCAAGGTGGTACATCTGCAAGAGCTCAGGCTTCTGTGCTTGATTTGTATGATATGTACAGAGCAAAATTTCCATTACATAAAGTAAAAGATAAATTTGAAGAGGTTCCAACCTTCGAACAATTTGATAAGTTAGTTGGCGATGCAATGAAAGCTGCAGGCGGTTCTGTTGTTTTATTAACGTCAACTATTGTTTCTCCTTCTACAAAAGAAATAATTGCAAAGTTTCCGAACTTAAAGCATGTTCAATACGATGCTGTTTCTTACAGCGGTATGATACTGGCTAATGAAGCCAGCGGCTTCGGTAAAAGAATTCCTTCTTACAATTTTAGCGCAGCTAAAGTAATTGTGAGTTTGGGTGCCGATTTTTTAGGAACATGGCTTAGCCCGGTTGAATTTGCAAAAGGATATTCCAAAGGAAGAAAGATTGATGAGAAGAATCCTTCTATGAGCAAGCATTACCACTTTGAAGGTCATTTAAGTATGACAGGTTCTAATGCTGATGAAAGATTTACCCATCGTCCTTCTGAAACAGGTGCTATTGCCGTTGCTTTATTAGCTGAATTAGGTGGTGCTGTTGCCCCATCAATTGCTGATGCAAAACTGGCAGCAGGTATTAAAAAAGTTGCTGCAGATCTTAAAGCAAATAATGGTGCTGCAATGGTTGTTAGTGGCAGCAACGATAAGAATGTTCAAATCATTGTTAACGCAATTAATAATACAATCGGAGCTTATGGGACAACGATTGACTGGACTCGTCCAGTAAACTATCGCCAGGGTATTGATAGCGAATTTGCACAACTGGTTGCTGATATGGAAGCAGGTTCAGTTGGCACAATAATGATTCATGGTGCTAATCCTGCATACAACCATTACGATGCTGATAAATTTAAAGTAGCATTAAAGAAAGTGAAACTTAGAGTCTCCTTCTCTGAAAAAATGGATGAAACCGCTGAGCTTTGCGAGTACATTATTCCAAATCATCATTACTTAGAAAGCTGGGGAGATGCAGAACCAAAAACTGGTATTGTAAGTTTCCAACAACCAACTATATATCCTTTATTTAAAACTCGTCCTTTCCAAACTTCATTGTTGAAATGGGCTGGTGATACAAAAGATTACGAAACATATTTTAAAGAATACTGGAGCGGTAAATTAGGCAGCGAAAATGCATTGAATACAGCATTACAAAATGGTGTTGTTGAAAATGCAGCTGGCGGCGGCGCTTCATATAGTGGCAGTGCAACAGCGGCTGCTGAATCTGCAATTGCTGCTTACAAAAAAGGAACAGGCGTTGAAGTTGTTTTATACGAAAAGTCTTCAATAGGAACTGGTGCACAAGCTGGCAATCCTTGGTTACAAGAATTACCCGATACTGTTACTAAAGCCACTTGGGATAACTATGCTTTAATATCTATGGCAAAAGCCAAAGAGTTAGGCATTAAATTAAATACAGATTACGAATACTATCCTGGTAAACCTGTTATTAAAGTAACAGTTGGTAAAAAAGAAATTGAAATACCAATTCTTGTTTTACCGGGTATGAATGCTGATACCATTGCTATTGCAGTTGGTTATGGCAGAAATGAATCAATTGGTAAAACAGTTGCTGGTGTTGGCGTAAACGTTTATCCGCTGGCTACTTTCAATGGAACTACGGTTGATAATTGTGCAACCGGAGCTACAGTTGAAAACCTGCATAAGAAACAAAAGATTGCACAAACGCAAATACATAACTCTTACGAAGGCCGTATAGAAGTAGTAAGAGAAACTACATTGGCTACTTTTAAAAAGCATCCAAATGTAATTCCTGACTGGAGAAACCATCAGAAAGAAGCTTTTTATCAAAATGCGAATAACGATTTCCGTCAGGCTACTTTATATCCGCAACATGATCAGCCGGGTATTAAGTGGGGTATGAGCATCGATATGAACTCTTGTAACGGATGTAATGCTTGTGTAATAGCTTGTCATGCTGAGAATAACGTACCTGTTGTTGGTAAAAGCGAAGTATTGCGTTTCCATGATATGCATTGGTTACGTATCGACCGTTATTTTATCAGCGATCATGAAAATCCTGATGAGTTAAAAGGTGTTGTTTTCCAACCGATGATGTGTCAGCATTGTGATAATGCACCTTGCGAAAACGTTTGTCCTGTTGCAGCCACTAATCACAGCTCTGAGGGAATGAACCAGATGTCTTATAACCGTTGTATCGGTACAAGATATTGCGCCAATAACTGTCCTTTTAAAGTACGTCGCTTTAACTGGTCTGATTATACAGGAGCAGATAGCTTCGCTAATAACCAGGATCAGCAATTAGTAGGCAAATTAGATCCGGCTGTATTCCAAATGAACGATGATTTGACGAGAATGGTATTAAATCCTGATGTTACAGTTCGTAGCCGTGGTGTAATGGAGAAATGTTCTTTCTGCGTACAGAAATTACAAGCAGCTAAATTGGATGCGAAGAAAGAAAACAGAATGTTGAATGATGGCGATGCACAAACAGCTTGTCAAACAGCTTGTCCAACTGATGCAATTGTTTTCGGTAATGCGAATGATAAGAATAGTGCAATTAGCAAAGTAAGAGTAGACAATAACCAAAGAGGTTTCTATGTGCTGGAGCAATTGCATGTTTTGCCGAATGTTACTTATTTAGCTAAAGTGAGAAACACAGACGAAATAATTGAAACAGGACACCATGCAGCAACAGATCATGCAGCAACAGAGCATGATGCTACAAGTGGTGAACATAAAGCTGACAGCACTTTGCCTTCAGCACCAAAAACAGTAGAAGCGAATCATTAATAAAGTGGATTTGGAAAGTGTAAATGGATTTTTTTAGAAATTATTATTTGGAATTTTTATAATTTACTATGTCATTACTCAGATACGAATCACAGGTAAGGCCAGCACTGGTTGAAGGTGGAAAAGATTATCACCAGGTAACTGAAGATATCTGCCGTCCGGTAGAAGCCAAACCATCCAAACTTTGGTGGATTGGGTTTCTAATTTCTGTAGCCTTATTAATTTTTGGCATTATTTCCGTTACGGTGGAAGTAATATACGGAACCGGTCAGTGGAACCTGAATAAAACCATCGGATGGGGTTGGGATATTACCAACTTCGTATGGTGGGTAGGTATTGGTCATGCCGGAACATTGATTTCTGCTATCTTATTACTATTCCGTCAAGGTTGGAGAACAGGTGTGAACAGAGCTGCGGAAGCCATGACAATTTTTGCGGTTATGTGTGCTGGTCAGTTTCCTATCTGGCATATGGGTAGGGTTTGGAATGCCTTCTTCGTATTACCTTATCCAAATACAAGAGGTCCTTTGTGGGTTAACTTTAACTCTCCACTTCTTTGGGACGTATTTGCGATATCAACTTATTTTACAGTTTCATTATTATTCTGGTATTCTGGTTTATTGCCGGATTTAGCAACATTAAGAGACAGAGCTAAGAAGAAATGGAGAAAAATGTTTTATGGTGTAGCTGCATTTGGTTGGACAGGAAGCACTAAACACTGGCAGCGTCATGAAGCTCTTTCGTTGGTATTAGCAGGTTTAAGTACACCACTTGTATTGTCAGTACATACAATTGTATCTTTTGACTTTGCAACTTCAGTAGTTCCGGGTTGGCATACAACCATCTTCCCTCCTTACTTCGTTGCGGGTGCAGTATTTTCTGGTTTCGCAATGGTGCAGACTTTGCTTGTTATAACAAGAAAGGTGTTAGGTCTTGAAGAGTATATTACAATAGAACACATAAATGTAATGAACAAGGTTATTGTTTTAACCGGTTCAATTGTAGGTATTGCATACTTAACAGAGTTGTTTATGGCATGGTATTCTGCGGTGCCGTATGAGAATTTTGCATTCTTTGAAAACAGATTAAACTTAAATAGCCCTTATGGATGGAGCTACTGGATTATGATGGGATGTAACGTATTATCCCCTCAGATTTTCTGGTTTAAGAAAATGAGAACAAACCTTACCGTTACTTTTTTTATGTCAATATTAGTGAACATCGGTATGTGGTTCGAACGTTTTGTAATTATCGTTACTTCTGTTTACCGTGATTACTTACCAAGTGCATGGAGTACTTATTACACTCCTACTATTTGGGAGATTGGATTTTACTTGGGAACATTCGGATTATTCTTTACTTGTTACTTCCTGTTCTCCAAATTCTTCCCGGTAATTGCGATAGCGGAGATTAAACATATATTAAAACGCAGTGGTGAAAATTATAAAGAGAATATGGGTGTAATAGATAAAGAAAGTGTGGATCAGTTTGCAGCAGAACAATTGCATGATCATCATTAAAGATTGATGTTTAAAATTTGATATTTTTTATTTGGAATTTAATAATTTATGGCTGTAAAAAAATTTATAACAGGTAGTTTTTACGACGAGGAAGTTTTATTCCCTGCTGTAAAAAAAGTACGCAGAGCAGGTTACAAAATTCATGATGTTTTTACTCCTTTTCCTATTCATGGGTTGGATAAAGCAATGGGATTAAGAGATACTAGTCTGCATACTGCAGGATTTATATATGGTATTACTGGAACGGCAACAGCTGTAGGTTTTATTACCTGGGCGTTGACGATAGACTGGCAGATAAACTTTGGTGGCAAACCATTCTTTTCTTTACCAGCCTGGATACCTATTATATTCGAGTTAACAGTATTATTTGCGGCTGTGGGAATGGTGTTGACGTTTTGCTACTTATGCCAGTTAGCACCATTTGTAAAAAAAGATCATTTTAATCTTCGTTCAACAGACGATACTTTTTTAATGGCTTTAGAATGTACAGATAAAACAAATGAAGCCGATGCAATCAGCTTTTTAGAAAGCATAGGTGCTGTAGAAGTTGGTGTTCAGTATAAGGAAACAGGATGGTGGCTTGGTCGTTATGATAATGACAAGAAGCGGTTTGAGAAAAATGTTGAAACGGCTCATTAATAAATTATATAATCAGCGATGATGAAAAAAATTTGGATTATAACAGGATGTTTGGCGATGATAGCAGTACTTGCTGGCTGTGATAAAACAAGACGTAGTCCAGGAAGAGCTTATATGCCCGATATGTCTTACAGCCGTGCATACGAAACATATTCATCTACAGAGAATTTAAAAGAAAATGGTATTAATTATACTGCAAGACCGGTAGAAGGAACAATTGCCCGTGGAGATATGGCTTCTTATGAAAATAAGAATGATTCAACTGGATATGCGAGGTCAGCCGTAGTCAAAAATCCATTAGACTTTTCTACAATTGACATGAAAGAAGCAGAGAGATTATACTTGGTGAATTGCGCCATTTGTCATGGTTCAAAATTAGATGGTAACGGTCCTTTGTGGAATGGTGGAGATGGCCCTTATCCGGCAGCACCTAAAAACCTTTTAGCTGACGATATGAAAGCAATGACAGAAGGAACCATGTTTCATTCTCTAACATATGGTAAAAACCTGATGGGAAGTTATGCATCGCAGCTTAGTACATTACAGCGCTGGGAAGTAATTGCTTACATAAAAATGAAGCAAGGCGGAACAGCTACAACAACAACAACAGTAGTTGCAGATACAACTGCTGCAGCAATAAAATAGTTTTTGAAGAAAAAATAAATGAACAAGATGGTAATCCGGGAAAAATATACAGTACCAAAGCGTTTTAATACTATAGCAATTACGCTGATGGTGATCGGCATACTGGCTATTGTTGGCTTGTATGCTACACATGGTTCAAAAAGTGATGCAACCTCACAGGCTCGTTTTTGGGGTTCGTTGTTGCAAAACAGTGTTTACTTTTTATTAGTTGTAAATGCTGCCATGTTCTTTATCTGTGCTCTCACATTGGCATGGGGCGGATGGCAAATGTCTTTTCGTAGAGTTTCAGAAGCTATTTCTGCCTGTGTTCCTGTAGTAGGAACTATTTGTGGTGTTATTCTTTTGCTTATTTGTTTTGGCAACAACCATGAAATATATCACTGGACAGATACAGAGCATGTAAAAGAGGATGCTATTTTAAATTTTAAGAAAGGATTTTTGAATAAAAATTTCTTTGCTGTAATGACAGTGCTGACAATTGTTTCTTGGTCATTATTAGGAAGGAAAATGAGAAAGCTTTCTCAAAGCATAGATAATAAGCCATTGAATGTTGAAGAAGGAAAGAAATACATATGGAACAATACAGTTTGGGCAGCGATTTACATTGTCGTTTTCTCATTAACTGTTTTGTCATCTATTCCATGGTTATGGTTAATGAGTATTGATGCGCATTGGTACAGTACCATGTATAGCTGGTACACTTTTGCAAGCACATTTGTTGCCGGTGTAGCCTTGATTACATTGTTTGTTGTTTTCCTTAAGAATAATAATTACTTAGAGTTAACGAACGAAGAGCATTTACATGACTTAGGTAAGTTCATGTTTGCCTTCTCCATTTTCTGGACTTATTTATGGTTCTCTCAGTTTATGTTGATCTGGTACGCAAACATTCCGGAAGAAACAACTTACTTCAAACCAAGAGCACAGGGAATGTATAGCGGAATTTTCTGGCTCATGTTTATAATAAACTTCCTTGCGCCATTATTGATATTTATGAGCAGGAATTCTAAAAGAAATTACGCTACATTAACTTTTATGTCGCTGCTGATAATATTTGGGCACTGGTTAGATTTCTTCCAAATGGTATTCCCTGGTCATCAGAAAGAACATGTACCGATGATACTTTGGGATTTTGGAGTGGCATTAGGTTTTGTAGGACTGATCATGTTTGTAACTGCAAGAGCATTGAGCAAGGCTCCGTTATTAGCAAAGAATCATCCGTTTATTAAAGAAAGTGTGATACACCATACTTAATAATTAGGGATGATAGAATTTGTGGAATTTGGAATTTTTTTATTTGAATTTTTTTAATCGAAGATAGATTATGCAAACATTTTTCATCATAGCGATTTTAGCACTTGGCTTTCTGATTACTTTTCAGATTGCTAAAGCCAGTGAGTATGTAGCTGTTTTACGAGGAGAAGAAAAAGTAAGAAAGCAAACAAATAAGGTTAATGCTTTTTTGTTACTCGCCTTTCTAATCATTGGAATGTTTGGTGTTTATTATTGCAATGAAACGTATAAAGGGAGAATTTTAGGTGAAGCAGCTTCTGATCATGGCGTATTAATCGATAGAATGCTTTATATCACTATTGCACTTACCGGTATCGTATTTATTGTTACCCAAGTTGCCTTATTCTGGTTTGCTTTTAAATACCAAGAGTCTGACAAAAGAAAAGCTTTTTTCTATCCACATAATAATAAATTAGAACTGATTTGGACTGTTATTCCTGCAATTGCATTAACAGTATTAGTAGGCTTTGGTTTGTTCTATTGGTTTAAAATTACTGGCGATGCTCCAAAAGATGCAATGCAGGTAGAAGTAGTTGGTAAGCAGTTTGGCTGGGAGTTTCGTTATCCGGGAAAAGATCGCATCTTAGGTAAAAAGTATTTTAAGAAAGTAGATCCTGCGAACAATAATCCTGTTGGGCAAATTTGGGAAGACCCTGCGAATCATGATGATATATTTATGGAGCAGGAGATGCACCTGGTAGTTAACAAACCAGTTAAATTAGTAATAGGAGCAAAAGATGTAATACATGATGTGGGTTTAGTACATTTTAGAATGAAAATGGATGCTGTGCCGGGTACACCTACCACCATGTGGTTTACACCAAAGTACACAACTAAGCAAATGATTGAGAAGACAGGTAAACCAAACTTTACATATGAGATTTCTTGTGACCAGATGTGCGGACAAGGCCACTGGAGTATGAGAGGTGTTATAGTGGTAGAGACACAGGAAGAATTTGATGCTTGGATGGCTGGTAAAAAACCACAGTACCTTGTAGCAAATCCTGATAAAGATCCGTCAGTTAAAAAAGATACAGCAACGGCAAAGCCTGTAGCTGCAATTCTGAATAATTAATGTCGCAAAAAATGCGGCGTTGAAAAAAAAGATTTTTTGAAACCTCATCTTAGAATGAGGCATAAATAAAAGAAGTATGAGCGAAGTAATGAATGTACATTCGGGAGCAGCAACTGCACATGCAGAGCATCATGATGGTCATGGTCATCACCATCAGTCGTTTGTTTCAAAATATATTTTCAGTCAAGATCACAAAACGATTGCCAAGCAGTTTTTGATAACAGGTATCATCTGGGCCATCATTGGTGGTTTGTTTTCTGTATTGTTCCGTTTGCAATTGGGCTATCCAGAACAATCGTTCCCAATATTGGAAACGTTTTTTGGTAACTGGGCTAAAGGCGGACAAATACAACCTGAATTTTATTATGCATTAATTACCATGCACGGTACAGTGTTGGTGTTCTTTGTATTAACTGCAGGACTGAGCGGAACCTTTGCCAACTTCCTTATTCCTTTACAAATAGGAGCAAGAGATATGGCTTCTCCATTCCTGAATATGCTTTCTTACTGGTTCTTCTTTTTAGCCAGTGTAATCATGTTTGCCTCTTTATTTATTTCAACTGGACCTGCATCTGGTGGTTGGACGATTTATCCTCCGCTGAGTGCATTAGGCCAGGCCTCATCTGGATCGATACTTGGTATGGATTTCTGGTTGATAAGTATGGCGATGTTTATCGTTTCCTCCCTTTTAGGCGGTATCAATTATATCACTACGATATTGAACATGCGGACAAAGGGGATGAGCATGACAAGAATGCCGTTGACAATGTGGGCTCTTTTCTTTACAGCAGTATTAGGTGTACTTTCTTTCCCTGTATTATTATCAGGAGCCATTCTTTTATTATTCGATAGAAACCTAGGTACAAGTTTCTTCTTGAGTGATATAGTGGTGAATGGCGAAATATTGCCGAATGAAGGAGGTAGTGCAATTTTGTTTCAGCATTTATTCTGGTTCCTTGGTCACCCTGAGGTTTATATCATATTGTTACCAGCCATGGGAATGGTATCGGAGATACTTTCTGTTAACAGCCGGAAACCAATTTTCGGGTATATGGCTATGTTAGGCTCTTTATTTGCCATTACAATTCTTGCTTTCTTGGTGTGGGCTCACCATATGTTTGTTACGGGTTTGAATCCATTCCTTGGTTCGATATTCGTATTGCTTACTTTATTGATTGCAGTACCGTCCGCCATTAAAGTATTTAACTGGCTGACTACATTATGGAGAGGTAATATTCGCTTTACACCGGCAACATTATTTGCTATTGGATTTGTGAGTTTATTTATCTCTGGTGGCTTAACAGGTATATTCTTAGGAAACTCGACAATTGATATCCACTTACATGATACCATGTTTGTAGTTGCTCACTTCCATATAGTAATGGGTGTGGCATCTATGTTTGGTATGTTCGCTGGTATTTATCACTGGTTCCCTAAAATGTTTGGAAGATATCTGAATAATACGCTGGGTTATATTCATTTCTGGGTAACAATGGTTGGCTCTTATCTTATTTTCTGGCCAATGCATTATCAAGGTCTTGCTGGTATACCTCGTCGATATTTAGATAAAAGAGGTTGGGTATCTTTTAATGATTTCCCTTCGTTGGATAAAATGATCACTATCGTTTCTATCATAGTATTTGCAGTGCAGTTGATGTTTGTTTTCAATTTTCTTTATTCAATATTTAAAGGAAGGAAAGTGAAAGACAAGAATCCTTGGGGAGCTAATACATTGGAGTGGACAACACCATTACGTCCAGGACATGGTAACTGGGATGGCGAAATTCCTGAAGTACACCGTTGGGCTTATGATTATGGAAAAGACGGAAGAGAGTTTATTCCACAAACGGAGCCGCTTGGTGAGGGAGAGAGTGAACATTAGAGCAGCCTCCCCTGAACTCCGTTCGTTCCCTGAAAGGGAACCTCCGAAGAATGGGCTTAAGAGACCTTGATTATGTGAAGTTGCTTGATAGGTTTTAAGATAGCGAAGGAAAAAAAAATAGTTCTTTTAAAAAAATAGCCCCGTAGGGGCGGAATATCAGTAGCTCCGGGTTTTAACCCGGAGAAATGAAAACGAAGAATGTGTTTGGAACCCCATAGGGGTTCAATAAAAGTTGAGTAGTGAACAGAACGTACAAGAGTGCGACGCAAGGGACGATGATAGTAGTACAGAAGTTTGGGACATAAAATTTATGTTCTTTATATAACAAGCGGAAGCGGATGAAGAAGGTAAAAGATTATTTACAGTTGATGAAGCTTTCGCTGAGTATCATGGTGGTGTTCAGCAGTGTAATTAGTTTTTTACTGACACAAGGTTCGGAGCAGTATGTGATGAACCGCTGGACGATGATATTCTTGCTCTTTGTAGGTGGGATGTTGGTAACAGGCAGTGCTAATGCCATAAACCAGGTAGTTGAAAAAGATACGGATGCGATGATGAAGCGGACGGCGTCGAGGCCAGTTGCTTCTGGTCGTATGAGTGTTGCGGAAGGATGGGCTTTTGCCATCATTACTGGAGCGGCAGGAGTTTTTATTCTCGGTCATTATTTCAACTGGCTTGCAGCAGGTTTAGCAGCGTTTAGTTTGTTCCTATATGCATTTATTTATACGCCATTGAAGAAAGTAAATTCAATAGCAGTGTTAGTAGGTGCTGTGCCGGGAGCTTTGCCATGTTTGATTGGTTGGGCAGCTGGTGATGGATATCTTGGAACAGGCGGTTGGGTATTGTTTGCGTTTCAGTTCTTTTGGCAGTTCCCTCATTTTTGGGCTATTGCCTGGGTGGCACACAAAGATTATTCAACAGCAGGATTCAAACTGTTACCCGCAGATAAAGGACCAACCAAGTTTACAGCGTTGCAAACTATTTTGTATTCGTTATTGCTAATACCGGTTACACTGGCGCCGTTCTTTATTGGCATGTGTAGTTATGAAAATGTAAGTGGAATAATTAGTTTGTCGCTGATAGGATTGGCTAATTTATTTATGATAGGAAGATGTTTGACATTGTACAGGAAAATGGATGTGGCTTCTGCGAGACAGGTAATGTTTGGAAGCTATATGTATTTGCCGGTGGTAATGTTAGCATTATTACTTGCTAAGGTTTAAAATGAAATTCCAAAGAAAGTAATTTCCAAATTCCAATGTTTGAGCATCCATTAGAAGAACGGTGTTATCAATTTGCGAAAAGGGTAAGAGCTTTTACCAGGAAGTTAAAAAGAGATACAGAGAATTTTGAAGATATTAAACAGGTAACAAGGTCAAGTGGTTCAGTTGGGGCAAATTATATTGAAGCGAATGAAAATGTTGGACCAGGCGATTTAAGATATAGAATTAAAGTGAGCAGAAAAGAGGCGAAAGAATCAATGCACTTTTTAGGATTAATAGAGGTGTTTGGTAATAAAGAACTGGAAGTTGAAAGAAACTGGCTTGTTGATGAAGCGGGACAGTTAAGAAAGATTTTTTCAGCTATGTTGAAAAAGCTGGATGATAGCCGAAGTAAAGACAAGTGATGGGTTAGTGATTTGGAATTTGAGATTTATGAATTTGGAATTTTGATTATGGATATTGTGAGTACACAACAAAAACAAAAAATGCATCCCCACAAGTTTACGATGTGGGTGGCGATAGGCAGTATTATTATGATGTTTGCCGGTTTGACAAGTGCTTATATTGTAAAAAGCAATCAAACAAACTGGATAACAGTAGAGTTGCCAAAAGCATTCTGGGTTTCTACTGCGGTTATTTTAATCAGCAGTTTGACATTGCAGATGGCATTACGTTCTTTTAAGCAAAGGGAGATGAGTAAATACCGATTGTTGATTGGTATTACATTAATTCTTGGAGCAGCATTCGTTGTGTTTCAGTGGTTTGGATTTCAAGAATTATGGGCTCAGCAAATTACATTTAAAGGTGCTGGCGCAGGTCAGTTCTTATATGTAATATTCGGATTACATGCAATACATGTAATTGGAGGAATCGTTACTTTATTAATAATGTTTATTAAAACATTTGTGGGCAAAACAAAACTATATAGCTCCGTACCGATAGAAGTTGCGGCTGTATATTGGCATTTTGTGGATTTGCTTTGGATCTATTTATTGATATTCTTTTTAATAATCGGCAAATAAAGAGGGCCGGATTTTTTAATTTTTATTACTATGTCTACAACAACGACAGCGCATAAGACCAAATGGTGGAGTGGAGGCAAAAGCCCTTTCAACCTGGAGTATGGTAAAGTGATGATGTGGTACTTTCTGATGAGTGATGCTTTCACCTTTGGTGCATTTCTTATATCATACGGTTCTATTCGCTTTAGTCAAAACTTCTGGCCCGATCCTAACGTAGTGTTCAATGCATTTCCGGGAGCAGGACATGCTAATTTACCGTTGGCATTTGTGAGTGTGATGACATTTATATTGATCATCAGTTCTGTAACAATGGTATTGGCAGTACATGCCGGACATAAAGGAGACAAAGCAGGTGTGATAAAATGGATGTTCTGGACGATTATTGGAGGATTAGCCTTCTTAGGCTGTCAGGCATGGGAGTGGCATCACCTTATTACCGGAGAACATGCCGTATTAGCTGATGGACAAATTGAAATGATTGGACAAACTATGGGTGGTAATCCATGGGGAAATCTCGTACATGATAATGCCGCATTAACTGCTGCATTGAATAATACACCACATGAAACGTTGGTACAATTAGTACATAGTCATGATCATTCTAAAACTGCAGCAGAATTGACGGCAATGACTGATGTGCAATTAAGAGGAATGGTTGATCTTACAGAAATGCATGTAAGAGAAAAAGGACCAATTGCTTTTGGAGGTTATTTCTACGGCATAACTGGTTTCCATGGATTCCACGTTTTTTCTGGTGTTGTAATCAATATCATTATGCTGATCATGACGCAGAAAGACGTATTTAAAAACAGAGGCCATTACCTGATGATTGAAAAGGCTGGATTGTACTGGCATTTTGTAGACCTTGTATGGGTATTTGTATTCTTGTGTTTCTACCTTATATAAAAAATACCAAAAGACAAATCCCAAATTCCAAAAGAGGAAAAGGGCTTTCTGGAATTTGTAATTTATAAATTTGTAATTTAAAAGAATATGGAACATCCGGCATTTGAAGAAGTTACGGTTCATCATGAACATCAGGACGATGCAACATTTAAGAAGAAGGTTCGTAAAACGACTATTCTCTTATCAGTTATAACTATTATAGAATTAGCTATAGGTTTAATTATCTATACAATGCACAAAGGTGAAAGTCCAAGCGAACTATTGGTACTGATGTTTAAAGGTGTTGTTTGTATTCTTACATTAGCCAAAGCCTATTATATTGTTGCTGTGTTTATGCACCTTGGTGATGAGATAAGGAATATGATCATGACGATTGTAGTGCCGCTTTTACTTTTTGTATGGTTTATCATTGCTTTTATTTATGAAGGAAATTCTTATAAGAATCTTCGTAATACATACGATAAACATTTTCTGGAATCTACAACTCCGGTAAAACACCAAAAGACTGAAGCACCTGCAGAACAGAAAAGTGGAAAGGAGTAATTACTTTCAACTATTTTAATAAACCAAAACCATTAAATCAGCTGCCAGTGAACAAGGAAGCGATTTAATGGTTTTTTATTACAAAGAATTATTGTGAACAAAAAAGCTCTATATGCAGTGCTACTTGCGTTGCTACTACCGTTGGTTGCTTACTTTATTGTAAAAAATAAAAGTGAGACAGCCGTACATATGCCAAGGCATTATTTACCAGACTCCATTGTTACGGTTACAAAAAATGGCAAACGGGTTAACGATACTGTATGGCACAGGCTTCCTAACTTTTCCTTGACCAATCAGGAAGGGAAAACAATAACACTCGACAGCCTGAAAGGAAAAATTATTATTGCTGATTTCTTCTTTACGCATTGCCCTACTATTTGCCCAAGGCTTACTACTAATATGAAGCGGCTTGCAGAATCTATTCATAACGGGCAGCGGGTTGGCGACAGAACAAACAAGAAGGTACATTTTCTTTCTTTTAGTATTGATCCGGAAAGAGATTCGGTAGAACGATTGAAATACTGGGCCGACCGATTTCAAATAAACCCTGAACAGTGGTGGTTACTTACCGGTGAAAAAAAGGAGATCTATGATTATATCATCAACGAACTGAAAGTACCTGCAGAAGATGGAATGGGTGTGGACACCAACTTTATTCATACCGATCACTTTGTATTAATTGATAGCAATCGTTATGTGCGGGGTTATTATCATGGATTGGATACTGCGAAATCATTATCTCAATTATCAAGAGATCTGGTACTACTAACGATGGAGAAAGATCCTAAATCTAAAAGCTTCTTTGATGGTAAGTTGCAGATAATGGCGGTAGCCTTTTTATTAGCCATATTGGGAGTGGGCTTACTCTTCTTCATCTTTAGAAAAAACAAAAACTAATGCTTGAACCTGTTTTAAAAAAGAATGATAAAAAGGCAAAGCTGCTTATTTTTATTTTCTCCGTTATTGTATTTACTGCCATTACGTTGTTAGCCAAGGTAAAAATTGAAGTGGATCTTGGATTTGATGTGCACTTGTTTGCAAAAGCAAATGCATTAATAAATTCAGTAGTTGCATTATTGTTGATTGTGGCATTGATAGCCGTTAAAGCTAAAAACTACACACTGCATAAGAATGTAATACTGACGGCGATGTTTCTTTCTATACTTTTTTTAGTTAGCTATATCTGTCATCATTTATTTACGGCGGAAACAAGGTTTGGCGATACCAACCTGGATGGCATCATATCGGAAACTGAAAAAGCTGCTGTGGGTAACAGCCGGATGATCTATTATATTATTTTGGGAACACATATTCCACTAGCCGGTATTATCCTTCCCTTTATTCTCTTCTCTGCCTATCGTGGCCTGACCGGCGAATTTGAAAAACATAAAAAACTTGTTCGCATTACATGGCCTATCTGGTTTTATGTTGCAGTAACGGGAGTTATTGTTTATTGGATGATTAGTCCGTACTATGGATAGAAGAGTATTTTTTTGGTGGGTTTATACAATATGGGTAATCAATAATGAGTGGTGAAGAAGCTTAGGAAATAATAAATAGCTAATTTGCTAATTGTTTAGATAGATTTTCATCAGTTAATTTATTTTTGATTATTTGATATGAAAATATTAATTATAGAAGATGAGCCTGCTATGCTGGAATCTATGCAGCAGTCGCTCCTACAGGAAAAATATATAGTAGAAACGGCACATGATTTTTATACTGCACAAGAGAAGCTTGGTATTTATGAATATGATTGCATTCTCCTTGATATAGGACTTCCGGGTGGTAATGGACTTACATTGCTTGAAGAGTTGAAGAAACAAGACAAAACAGAGGGAGTAATTATTGTTTCAGCAAAAAACTCTTTAGAGGATAAAGTAAAAGGTCTTGATCTGGGAGCCGATGATTACTTGGCTAAACCTTTTCATATGGCAGAGCTGCATGCCAGAGTTAAATCCGTCTTAAGACGAAAGAAGTTAGGAGGAAGTAATTTCAGCAGCTTTAACAATTTGAAAATTGATGCTGAACAAAGAATAGTATGGGTGAACGAAACAGAAGTTATATTAAATCGAAAAGAATTTGATGTATTGCTTTATTTGGTTATCAATACTAACCGTCTTGTAAGTAAATCTGCTATTGCAGAACATGTATGGGGTGATTATATAGATGAGTCAAATAGTTTTGAATTTTTATATTCTCAAGTAAAGAACCTTCGAAAAAAATTGAAAGATCATGGTGCTGAAGTTGAGATACAGGCAATTTATGGAGTAGGTTATAAATTGACAGCTGAATGAAATTGCTAAACTATACTTCCGCTTATTTTGCTGCTATTCTTTTAGTTGTAATAACCATCTGGGCGGGTGTCTTTTATTATGCTATGCTTGATGAGATAAATGACAGCATTGACGATGGACTGGATAACCAGAAAGGCCTTGTTATCCAAAAAGCAACACTTGATACGACCTTACTACAAAAGAATGATTTTGATGAAAGCGACTATGCGATTAATGAAATTCAGCCATCAACAGCACTGGATTTTCAGGATCAGTATACAGATACAATGATGTATAAAGAAAATGAAAGAAGCGAGGAACCAGTTAGATTGCTTACTACAGTTTTCTTACATAATGGACAGTACTATAAACTGCAGGTGGCTACATCAATGGTAGAAGAAGATGATCTTATGCGGCAGTTGTTTTATTCAATTTTGTGGCTTTACATTGGTCTGGTAACAACTATTATTTTATTTAATAATTATTTATTAAAAAAAATATGGAGACCTTTTTACCAACTGTTGAAACAATTAAAAGCTTTTAATTTAAGTAAGCCTGTTCCGCTCAACACTTCTACAACAAATGTAGACGAGTTTAAGTTATTGAATGAAACTGTTCAAAAACTGCTGCAGAGAAATGTGGAAATATATACCAGTCAAAAACAGTTTATTGAAAACGCTTCGCATGAATTGCAAACACCACTTGCGATAAGTATTAATAAACTTGAAATGCTGGCAGAGAAGAGTGTATTGCCTGACGACCAGCTTCAGCTACTGGCTTCAGCAATTGATAATCTGGAACGCCTTACCCGGCTTAATAAATCTCTTTTA